>Ga0070698_100000736_pt1 | contig 35195 bp, 27 predicted proteins | sample KBSK1502metaG_FD_65477 | JGI IMG/M metagenome (GOLD analysis project Ga0070698, IMG submission 65477) | Corn, switchgrass and miscanthus rhizosphere microbial communities from Kellogg Biological Station, Michigan, USA - KBS K1-50-2 metaG | ecosystem: Host-associated > Plants > Roots >... | reverse complement strand
GGGACGATCGTCGTCAACAACCCCTTCTGGTGGTCGGCCGACGACAAGTTCTTCAACAATGTGCTCGCTCGCGCGATCGGCGTCGCCGTCCCCAAGACGGTCATTCTTCCGTCACAACAACACCCGCCCGATACGACATCGGAGTCGATGTCCAACCTGATCTTCCCGCTCAACTGGGACGAGATCTTTTCCCACATCGGCTTTCCCGCATACTTCAAGCCTTACTCGGGCGGCGGCTGGAAGAACGTCTACCGCGTGTCCAACCCCGACGAGTTCTTCGCCGCCTACAAGGAAACCGGGCAGCACGTGATGACGCTCCAGGAGGAGATCGTCTTTTCCGAGTATTACCGCTGCTACGCGATCGGCCGCAAGCACGTGCGCCTCATGCGCTACGACCCGCGGCAGCCGCACGCGAACCGGTACGTGAAGGACGGACCGCCGACCGATCCCGCGCTGGAGCAGCGGATTCGCAACGACTGCCTGAAGCTGACCGAGGCGCTCGGGTACGACTTCGACACTCTGGAGTTCGCCGTGCGCGCCGGAATTCCCTACGCGATCGACTTCTTGAACCCCGCTCCCGACGCGGACCCCGCGTCGGTCGGCGAGGAGAATTTCCGGTGGGTCCTGGAACACGCCGCGAGCTGGCTGATCGAAAGGGTCGAGCAGGCAAGGGAACCGGCCGCGCGCCCGCGCTGGGAAGATTTTCTGCGCGGTCCGGAGTCCGCCGCCGCCCGACCCGCCGCGCGGCGCGCGCCTTCACCCCCCCGCCGGACTCCCCAACCCCCGGAAGCGCCCCCGAAACCCTGATGGCCTCCCAGCCCCCCGCCTTCACCCTCGGCGTCGAGGAAGAGTTTCAGATCATCGATCCGGACACGCGCGAGCTGCGCTCCCATGTTCAGGAGCTGCTCGAGGAGGGAAAGCTCATCCTGAAGGAGCGCGTGAAGCCGGAAATGCACACCTCGGTCATCGAAGTCGGAACCGGAATCTGCAAAGACATCTCCGAGGTCCGTCGGGACGTCATCGAGCTGCGCACGGAGATCATCTCGCTCGCTCAGAAGAGCGGGATGCGCGTGGCCTCCGCGGGCACGCACCCCTTTTCCAACTGGGAAGACCAGACGATCTATCCCGACCCCCGATACGCCTCGATCGTGGAGGAGCTGCAGCTGCTCGCCCGCTCGAACTTGATCTTCGGCATGCACGTGCACGTCGGAATCTCCGACCGCAACCTGGCCCTCCAGATCATGAACGAAGCGCGTTACTTCCTCCCCCACCTGCTCGCTCTCTCGGCCAACTCTCCCTTCTGGCTCGGCCGCAATACGGGGCTGAAGAGCTACCGCACGAAAATTTTCGAGCGCTTCCCGAGAACCGGGATTCCTGAGACCTTCCTGACGCCGGCGGACTTCGACCAGTACGTCGACATTCTGGTCAAGACCAACTGCATCGATAACGGCAAGAAGATCTGGTGGGACGTGCGCCCCCATCCGTTTTTCGAAACGATCGAGTTCCGCGTCTGCGACATCCCGATGCGCGCCGACGAGTCGATCGCGATCGCGGCCTTGATCCAGGCGATCTGCGCGAAGCTCTACCGTTTGCGCCTGAACAATCTCGGCTTCCGCACGTACCGACGAGCCCTCTTGATGGAGAACAAGTGGCGCGCCAGCCGCTGGGGGATCGACGGCAAGCTGCTCGACTTTGGCAAGGAGATCGAGGTCCCCTTTCGAGATCTGATCGGGGAGATGCTGGAGTTCGTCGACGAGGTGGTCGACGACCTCGGCTCCCGCAAGGAACTCGAGGGAATCCAGTGGATCCTCGACAATGGAAGCGGCGCCGACCGCCAGCTGCGCGCGTATCACGAGAACGGCGGAGATTTGAAAAAGGTCGTCGACTTCATCTGCGATGAAACGAGTCACGGGTTGGAGCTGTCGCCGCTTCGCGCTTCGGCATCCCACTGACGAAAGGCAACGATGGAAACGCAGACTCCCACTCGAGAGATCTCTGCCGAAGAGCTGGAGCCCGGCGCGCGTAACGCGATCCGAACCTGCCTCCGAGTCCGGCCGGAGGAGCACGTGACGATCCTGACCGACTCCGAGACCCGGCCGATCGCGGAAAGTCTGGTGGGTCAGGTGCGCGCCGTGGGAGCCGCCTCTGAGCTTCACGTGATGGAGGACTACGGGACGCGGCCCATGACGACCTTGCCCGAGCCGATGCGGCAGGCTCTCGAGAGGGCGAACGTCACGATCTATGCCGGTCAGCCGAAGACGGGAGAGCTCGCCGCGCGCATCGCGATGACCGACATCGTCAATCGTCTCAAGATCCGGCACGCCCACATGGTTTCCATCTCTCCCCGCATCATGGTCGAAGGGATGCGGGCCGATTACGAAGAAGTGGATGCGATCTCCACTCGGGTGCGCGACCGCGCCGCGAAAGCGAGACGAATCCGCGCGAAATCGCGCGGAGGCAGCGATCTCGAGGCGACGTTCGATCCCGCAATCCGATGGCTCAAGACCAGCGGCAAGATCACGCCCGAGAAGTGGGCCAATCTCCCCGGCGGAGAAGTCCTGACCGCCCCGGACCGCGTCGACGGGATCTACGTGGTCGACGGCGTTCTGGGCGACTACCTCTGCGCGCGCTTCGGCGATCTGGAAGAGTTCCCGCTGACGATCCGCATCGAGAACAGCCGCATCGTGGACGCCTCCTGCGAGCGCAAAGACGTGCTCGCGGACTTCCTCGCGTACACGTCGACCGAGGAGAACTCCAACCGCGTCGGGGAGTTCGCCATCGGAACCAACGTCGCGGTCCGTTCAATCATCGGAAACATCCTGCAGGACGAAAAGATCCCGGGCCTCCATCTGGCCTTCGGGCACCCTTACTCCGAGCACACCGGCGCGAGCTGGTCCTGCCGGACTCATCTGGACGTCGTCGGCCGCCACTTCGACATCTGGTTCGACGAGGACCAGGTCATGGCGGATGGGAAGTTCTTGATATGAGAGTCGACAGTCGACAGCTAACAGTCGACAGTGGAGGGCGCCTACGCTTTCTCCTGACTGTCGACTGTCGACTGTCGACTGTTGACTCGTGATCCCCGAGCTGCGCAAGCGCTACAACGCCGAGTTCACGCAAGAGAAGTACCGCTCCTATAAACAGCGCCTCGAAGCGGAAGCCGGCTGTGAGATCCCCTTCCGGCTGGCGGAATCACCGGTCTTTCTTCCGCCCGCTCTGCGGGATCGAATGGTCGAGGCGACCCTCGAGATCTGGGCGCAGCTCTCGACTCGGGCTGAGCTCGAGCGGTCGCTCGAGGCGGTTCCGGCGCGCTGGAACGTACCGAGCAACGATGCGCACCCGCTCTTTGCCCAGGCGGACTTTGCCGTCGTGAAAGGGGCCGACGGAGCGTTGGAGCCTCAGTTGATCGAGCTTCAGGCTTTTCCATCGCTCTATGCCTTCCAGGTCTACCAAACCCGCGCCCTGGCGGACATCACACCGGAGGGAGACCGGCTCGACTACTTTCTCTCGGGCCTCGACTTCGAGGGCTACCGTGACGTCCTCAGCGAGGCCATCCTCGCGGGCCTTCCGCCGGAGAACGTCGTGCTCTTGGACATCGATCCGCCTCACCAGAAGACCTCGGTCGACTTCGCGTTCTCCGAGAAGCTCTGGGGCATTCGTGCCGTCTGTCCGACCAAGGTCGAGAAGAAGGGACGCGAGCTCTGGTACGACCGCGACGGGAAGAGAACCCGCATCCTGCGCATCTACAACCGCGTGATCTTCGACGAGCTCGAGGCGAAGAACCTCTCACTTCCTTTCTCTTTCATCGAGCCTCTCGACGTGGCGTGGGCGGGCCATCCCAACTGGTACTTTCGATGGTCGAAGCACGCGCTGCCGGCACTCCATCACCCGTTCGTTCCGGAGGCGCATTTCCTCTCGGATTTAGACCGCCCGCCCGCCGACCTTCAGAATTGGGTCCTGAAGCCTCTTTTTTCGTTTGCCGGCGCAGGCGTGAAGGTCGACGTGACGCCGGAGGATCTCGCGGCCGTGCCGCCCGAGCACCGCCGTCACATGCTCCTGATGCGAAAGGTCGACTACGCGCCGGCTATCGAGACGACCGACGGACACTTCTCCAAGGTGGAGGTCCGAGTCATGTGCATCTGGCGAGACGGACGGCCGCTGCCTGTCACGACACTGGGCCGTCTCTCACAGGGAAAGATGATGGGGGTCGCCTTCAACAAAGATCGCACGTGGGTCGGCTCCACCGGCTTCCTCTGGCCGAAAGAATAGTTGTCAGTTTTCAGTCATCAGTTGTCAGTTTCGTAACTGAAAACTGAGAACTGATCACTGAGAACTTTACGGCAGATAGTGCCGGATCTGCTCCTTCCACCAGGGCCAGTCGTGGCCGTAGGGAGCCGCCCAGATGTCTCCGCGGTGCGGGATTCCCTTGGCTTCGAGGATCCCGATCAGCTGCCGCGAGCCCTCCAGGATGTTGTCGGTCTCGCCGGTGACCACACAGATATCCATCTGAGAAAGCTTCCAGACCCATTCCGAGGTCATGTTGGGAACGTAGGCGGTGGGGCAGTGGAAGTAACAGGTCTCGTCCCAATAGCCGTCCAGGAAGGAATGGATGTCGTACTTGCCGGAGAAGCCGATGACCTTGTCGCAAATGTCGGGATGCCGCAGGCCGAAGTTCACGGCGTGGTATGCCCCGAAGGAGGCCCCGAGAGTTCCGATCCTGGCCTGCGTCGACCCCTTGGCGCGCACGAAGGGAACCACTTCCGAGTAGACGTAGCGATCGTACTGGTCGTGCCGCCGGATCCGGTCGGCCGGAGGACGGTCCGTGGCATAGAAGCTTTCGTCGTCGACCGAATCGACACAGCAGATCTGAAGACGCCCCTGATCGATCCAGTCCCCCACCGCTCCGACGAGGCCGAAGTCCTCGTTCTGGTAGAAGCGCCCCTTGGAGGTCGGAAACCAGATCATCGGGCGGCCTCCATGGCCGAACCAGAGTAGCTCCATGCGCCGGCCGAGCGTGGGCGAAACCCAGGCGACATATTCGCGGTTCATCGTGTCCTTTCCCGATCAAAGCGCGTGGGATAATCCCACAACCTGCGGGGCGTAGCGCAGCGGTAGCGTACCTGCTTTGGGAGCAGGTGGTCGCCGGTTCGATCCCGGCCGCCCCGACCAAACCGTCGCTTCCTCTCGTTCGGGATCTGGCTTCGCCACCGGCGGTCGGCTCGGCCAAAGGGCCTCGACCGACCACCTGATCCCTCGCTCGCTCTCGCTCCCGCGGCGCGCGCCTCCTCCCCTCTGGGAGACTTCGCGCGCCGCGAGCAGATGTCACTTTGTCGCGAAGAATTCGGCCCGTCCGTCCGCCTTACGAAGTGGACTCCCCCCACTCGGAGGCAGTTGCACCCGCCTGGCTCTCTAGAAAATCACGTAACGGCCGCCGCCGGTGGTCAGGATGACGAGGTTCATCACGATCATCATCAGGTCGTAATGCCAGCCGGAGTTCTTGTCGCCCCAGAATCCGGTCTTCCAGACGAAGATCTTCTTCTGGATCGAACCGAACATGAGGAGAATGAGACCGATGGCGGCGGCCTGAGTCAGGACGCCGAACGCGACGCCGAGGCTCCCGGCGATCTCCGCCCAGCCGAGAAAGAGAGTGAACTTCGGCGAGGCGCCGATGCTCCGGGCGCGGCCGGCTGGGTCCCGCACGTCCAAGAAACCGCTCGCCAAGAAGACCGCCGCGACCATGAGCCTCAGCAGAAGAAGCGCGACGTCCGCGTAGCGCAACAATCCGGGAAACAGAACGTGAGACATTCGGCGGATCTTACTTGGGGCACGGGAAAATCGGCGCAGACGATAGCCCTCTCGCCGCGTCGACCCGCTAACAGTCCGGGTCGCGGCGCGCGAAGTCTCCCAGAGGGGAGGAGGCGCGCGCCGCGGGAGCGTGAGCGCGCGAGGGATCAGGCTCGCGGTCGAGCCCCTTTGGGCGAGCCGCGGGCCGGTGCGCCAAAGGCGCAGGGCCCGAGTAAGCGGAAGCGACGTGTGGAGGAGGCGCGCGCCGCGGGAGCGAGAACGCGCGAGGGACCAGGCTCGCGGTCGAGCCCCTTTGGGCGAACCGCGAGCCGGTGCGCCAAAGGCGCAGGGCCCGAGTAAGTGGAAGCGACGTGTGGAGGAGGCGCGCGCCGCGGGAGCGTGAGCGCGCGAGGAACCAGGCGCTCGGTCGAGGCCCTTTGGCCGAGCCGAGCGCCGGTGCGCCCGCAGGCGCAGGTCCCGAGTAAGCGGAAGCGACGTGTGATGCTAGATTCCTCATGTGCGTGAGCAGGGAAGGCCACGTTGAGCGACCAACCGGCGGCGCCCCCCGACCTTCCGATCGGAGCCTCGGCCAGCGCGATCTGGACCGTTTCGGAGTCAGACCTCGCGAGCCGGCTCTCCTCGGAGCACGGGGACACGTTCCCGCCGGTCTTTGCGACCGCACGCATGGTCGCTCTGATGGAGCTCGCCGCCGCGAGAGTCCTCGCGCCGTTTCTCAAGGAGGGCGAGAGATCGGTCGGGATCTCGATCGACGTCTCGCACACTGCCGCGACACCGCCGGGCGCCGTGGTCACGGCCGAGGCGCGATTCGGGGGCGTCGAGGGAAAGCGCTACAAGTTTTATATTGTGGCCCGGGACGACGGAGGCGAGATCGGACGCGCCGTCCACGAGAGAGCGGTCGTCGACGAGCGCCGCCTCGTCGAGGGAGCCCGCCGCCGCTGCCGGATCTAGTCGGCCGCCCCTAACTTCGCGGCCCGACGGTGTGGACCGCCGGCGGCGGAGGGGGTGGAACCGGAACGCTGGCCGGCGCCGAAGCGGGGGCCGCCGAAGTGTAGGAGTCCGTCGAGCCGGAATAGCCGGAACCGGAGGCCCGAGAGATCCCGCGAGGCTCGACCACGCGTGGAATCCGGCGCGTTGCCGTCAGATCCACCTTGAATCTTTCGGGCGACAACGGACCCGTCGGGAACACCGGGGTGTAGTAGAAATAAGATCCGCAGAGGTCCGGGTAGACACAGTCTCCCAGGTAGTAGCCCCCCGCGTAACTGGACGCATATCCGCCGTATCCGCCGTACCCGGCCTGTTGACTGGCGCAGCCGGTCAGCAGAAGAGCGATCGCGAGCGCCAGAAGGATGTGTTTACGCATGGCGCCACCTCCGACTCCAGGTTCCATAACCGCGCCTGGCCTGCCCCTATTCTATCGGCGGGAGGCCCGTAATCGTGGGGTTCTTGTTTGGGTTGTTGAAGGCGTCCAGCGCGGCAAACACAATTCCGTCATAGAAGTAGGTCCTCTCCGTATCGGGCAGGTCGAGCAACAGGCTCCCGTCCGAGGCCGCCCGGCAGTCCCCCAGGAGATCGTTTTCGGCCAGCAGGCGGCGAGCGTAGATCGCCACCTGCCTCAAATCGGAATCGGGCGCCGGTTGGCCGTTTTGCTCGATCCGAAACAGCCTTCGCCGGTCATGGATGTCCTCGATCCCCTTGACCTTCAGCACGATCCGAAAGTGTAAGGCACACGCGGCGACGGTCGGGCTTCCTTGGGGCGCGGCCGCGAGCGCGTCGGTGCGCCGCCGGCGGCACATTCAATGCAAGCCCTTCCAGAATCCGGGGCGATGAGGAAAAAGAGACTTGCCGCCGTCCTGGCGGTTGCGCTGCAGGTGTTCGGAAGTCCCGGGAGCATCCGCGCGGCGGAGACAGACAACTGGACCTACCGCTTCGTGACGCTGGAGGACTCCGCGCCGAAGCTCAATGAAGTCGTCAACGCCGCTCTCCAGGGCCTCGTGGAGCAGGCCAATGCGCGGCTCCGATCGAAGAGAACCGACCCCGCTCTCGCAAGCGACACGGAGGTCGAGCTGACCTTCGTCCAGACCTATCGGGATGTCATCCTGCGGCGGTTCGGCGATCGCGTGCTTCCCATTTTTGAAGCGTGCGTCGAGCGAAATGACTGCCCGGGCTGGCCGAAGTTCGAGCGGATCGCGCTCGAGCGAGCCGAGAGCATCTACGGCCAGGTCCACTACAACCACGTCGCGATCGGCTTTCTCTCACCGAGCATCGATCTGTGCGGCGTGCGCGTGGGCTCCGACAAGCTCACCCACCTCTTCTCCAATGGGTTCTTTTATTACAACGCGAGCCGCCAGAAGGGATCCGGCCTCTCCACCGAACAGGACATCTATCGGATGGCGATCGCCGACGAGCACGGCCTGATGGGCGCCCGATCGACCGCGGTCGTGAGCCCCGCCGATGCAACGGCGAGCGTGGCGGGCTTTCAGCTGGCACGAGGCTATTTCCAGGGAGACGACCCCATTCTCGCGCGCGACGAAAAAGGGCTTCTCGTGAAACGGCGAAACGTCGATGTCTGCAAGTTCCTGACGCAGGAATGGGACGAGGCCGTCAACGTGTCGAGCTTCACGGCCCGCCGCGGTAAGGTCGAGAAGCTTGGGGCGGCAATCGCCGACCGGATCGCGTTCAACAGGAGGGTGGAGGAGACCTGGACCGACGAGGAAAAGAGGGTTTTCAAGGAAAAGATTCTGCAGCGCCGGTTCGAGACGGTCCATGTCGGCCTGACGTTTGCGTACCGGCTCTACCTCCTCGTGAAATACCCCGTCGCTTACCTGACATTGCCCGAGGAGTCCCGCCGGGGCATCCGAGCCATACTCTTTCCAAGACTGAAGCTGGAAGAACGCAGCCCGATCGTCCTGAAACACATTGGCCCCGGCCCACGATCTGCGGGGACCACCGGCCAAGATCCGATCCTCCGCCCGCATCCCCTCTCCTGAAGCCGGAAACCGACCCCCGGCCGCCCGCGAATCGGACCGGGAAGCTTTTGGCCGCGTCCCGGGAAGGATTCAAAATCCTCCTTTGTTTATCCGGTCGATCATGAAGAAGCGCATCGTCCTGGCCGGAATCCTCACGCTGTCCCTGGGCCTGGGCTCCGCCATGGCCGCCTCGCTCTCTTCCCGGCCGGACGACTGGGCGACCCCGGTCTCCGACGCCGGAATCGAGAACCTCTACCGCGTCGAGAGCGACCTGTTCCGCAGCGCCGTGCCCACCTCGACTGGCTTTCAGAAGCTCACGCATATGGGGGTCAAGTCTGTTCTCGACCTTCGGGGTGGAGACGGGGACAAGACGGACATGGCCGGCGGCTCGCTCAAGCTGTTTCATGTGCCCATGAGCGCCTGGGGCCTTCACAATGACCGTGTTCTGGAGGCTCTTCGTATCGTGGCCGACCCGCAGAATCGGCCGCTCCTGATCCACTGCCAGCACGGCGCCGATCGCACGGGGGCGATCGTGGCCCTTTATCGAGTGGTCGTCCAGGGCTGGAGCAAGGAGAGGGCGATCCGCGAGATGAACGAGGGCGGCTACCACCACAACTCGTTCTTCCGCAACCTCGATCAGTACGTTCTGGCGGCAGACGTCGTCGCCCTGCGTAAGCAGCTCGGCATCGTCGAACCTTTGTCGCCGGTCGGAAAGCCCGTCCTCGCCGGCAGCTCGAAGGACTCGCCCGCCTCTTCGGACGGAACGCCCTCAGAGCTCCGCACAGTCACGACCGCCGCAGCAACGGCTTCCACCAACCAGTAGCTCGTCGCAACGAGTCGTTTATGTCGGCGGCGGCACCCACCCGGCGCTCGAGCTCACCCCTTTTCGTTTCCTGTCGTCAGAACCACGCGGAATCGGGCCTGGCCGCTCATCATGCGTTCGTAGGCCTGCTGGGCCCGCTCCAGGGGAAAGATCTCCGTCATGGGCCGGACTCCCTGCACAGCGGCAAAGCCGAGCGTGTCCTGCGAGTCGATGGAGGATCCGGAAGGCCAACCCTGGACGGACCGGCGGCCCCCAATGAGAAGGGGCGCGGGCACTTGAAGCGGCTCGTCGGCGGCGCCGAGCACGAGGAGCTTCCCGTTGACGCCGAGACCCCCCAGGACCGCGTTGACCGCTTTGCCGCTCGTGACCGTCGACAGGATCAACCTGGCTCCGCCCAGGCGCGTCAGCTCCACGGCGGGATCCTGGGTCTGGCTGTCGATGTAGTGGTGCGCGCCGAGCTTCTTCGCCAGCTCTCCCTTGTCCTTGCCGCGCGCGATGGCAACGGTCTTGAAGCCCATCTTCGCGGCGAACTGAACGCCCAGATGTCCGAGCCCGCCGACGCCGAGCACGGCGACGAGATCCCCGGAACGCGTGCCGCTGTTTCGCAGCGAGTTGAAAGTCGTGACGCCGGCGCACATCAGGGGCGCAGCGTCCGCCGGGGAAATTTCTTCCGGGATGTGGGCGAGGGCGCCCGAAGGCACGACCAGGAAGTCGGCGTAGCCGCCGTCGAGGTTGATCCCCGTGACCTGGGGGGCGACCAGGCAGGCGACGAAGTCTCCCCGCCGGCAGGAATCGCAGTAGCCGCAGTGTCCACCGTGCCACCCGACGCCCGCGCGTTCTCCGACTCGCCAGCCGGCCACACCCTCGCCGAGCGCGTCCACGATTCCGGCGACCTCGTGCCCGGGCACCCGCGGATACTCGATGCCGGGCCAGAGGCCCTCTTTGGTGAAGAAATCGCTGTGGCAGACCCCGCAGGCCTGGACCTTGATCCGAACCCGCCCGGCGCCGGGCTCCGGGATCTCCCGCTCGACCAGCTCGAACGGTCCCTTCGCTTTCCCAACCTGAACGACCCGCATCTTCGCCATGAACTCTCCCCTCGCGTGAAAATGTAGCCTCGGACCGATTCACGACCTCCCGCAACGACCCAACCTCACATATGGCGGCAAAGTGAGGAGAGCTTCTGGAATCCTCCTCGTTGCTCGTACACGTGACCGGACCGCGTGTCGCGGCATAATGAACGGGCTGCCCGTAGCTCAGCCCGGATAGATCGCACCGAGCACGAAGTGCGACGCACCGAGCACGAAGTGCGACAAGCGGCGGGTTCGCCGCCGCTCACCGCCGGGTTCGCCGGCGCTAACTCGATGACGTGCTGGCCGATGTGCGTGCGGCATAATGACCGCCTCTGCCCGTAGCTCAGCCCGGATAGAGCAACGGCCTTCTAAGCCGTAGGTCGCAGGTTCAAATCCTGCCGGGCAGGCCATATCGCCAAACCAAAACTGGAAAGGCAGATCGGGGGTTCGTGCCGAAGCGTGGCCGAGCGCCTGCGCGAGGCAACACGCGAGACGGCGCCGGGTTCGGCGGCGCGAATCCGCCCGGGCAGGCTAAACGTCGCTTCCGTTCGGTCGGGACCTGCTGACGCACCAAGCTCGTAGCACGTCGCTCCCGCTTGCGAGAGATCTGGCTGTGCCACCGGCGCGCCGCGAGCGAAACGGAGACTCTTGGCGCTTCGCGATTGGCACTCGACGCGTCGCTCGCGACCGGATCTCGCCGCCGGTTCGCCGTGCGGGTTCAGCTAAGGCCGGCGCGGCGCCGCATCTGGTTGACCAGGGTTTCGAGTTGGGACTCGAGCTGGTGGAAACGCAGGTCAGTTCGCAGGGAATCCAGGAGGGGGCTGCGCGTGCCCAGGGGCCAGCCGCGCCAGCCGGCCTCGACGGCCTTGTCGAGCCAGCGATAGGCCTCGTCCTTCTCCCCCCGCAACGCGTGCACGCAAGCCGTGTCGTACGGAATACTCCAATCCTGGTTGCCCTCCTTCGTTGCTCGATGATCCGCTGAAAGGCTCTCCTTGAGTAGCGCTTCGGCTTCCGCGCCACGCCCCGCTCGAAGGCGAAGAAACGCAAGATGCGTCTCGATGCCGGCTTCGGAATCGCGGTAACCCCGTGTCCCTCGGAGGAGGGGGAGAGCCCTCCCGAAGAGCTGTTCAGCGCGTGGCAGATTGCCCGTCAGGAGCTCCGCGGTCCCTGCCGCGTTCAACGTAAAGGAATCGTCAGGAAGAAGGGTCAGAGCGCTGGCGGCTTGCTGCAGGGCTTCCGGGTAGCGGCGCTCGTGAAGGTAGAAGTAAATCAGGTTCGCCTGTCCCTGGCCAAGGTCGGCTTGCAGCTCGAGACTTCGCTTCGACCAGCGCTCGGCCTGTCTCGCGTCGCCCAGCGCCGTATAGACGACTCCGAAGGCCGAAGCGAGAACGGCGTTTCTCGGGTCCAGGTCGGCCGCTCGGTGATACCAGGGGAGCGCCTCGTCGAACCTTCCCAGGAACCGGAGCACCGCGCCCAGGTTGGCCGTGGCCGTCCCATGGTTTGGGTTGATGTCGACAGCCCTCTTGTTCGCGTCCAGCGATTCCCGATACGCGCCCGCGACCAGGTGGGCGAGCCCGAGCGCCTTGTACCCTTCCGAAAGCCCCGAATCCAGAGAGATCGCCTTCCGGCTCATCTCGAAGCTCAACTGCAGCTCGGAGTGCGGGGATCCGAAGCGCAGCACCCTCTGGGCGTAGGCGTCTCCCAGCCCGGCGTAGGCGAGCGCGAAGCTCGCATCGAGCGCCAGCGCCTTCTGGAAGAGCGCGATCGCAGTCTCATTGTCGCTTTTCCGATACCGGTAGTAGAGCTCTCGCCCCTTCAGATACTGGTCGTACGCGGCGAGGTCACGCGTCGGGCTCTGCTCGATTCGTCTCTTCTCCGCCGGCGAGAGCGTCGCTCGCAGTGCGCCCGCAATCTGCTGGGCGACGTCGCTCTGGATCGCGAAGACGTCTTTCAACTCCCGGTCATAGGTCTCGGCCCAAAGATGCTCGTCCGTTCTGGCGTCCACGAGCTGGCCCGCGATGCGGACTCGGTTTCCGGCTCGCCGCACGCTCCCCTCGAGGACCGTTGCCACGCCCAACTCCGAGGCGATCTCCCGCACAGGCTTCTGCGTCCCCTTGTACCGCATCACCGATGTCCGGGAGATGACTTTCAAGTCGCGGATCTTGGCGAGCTGCGTCAGGATGTCCTCGGTCATTCCGTCGGCGAAGAAGGCGTTCTCGGGATCCGGACTCAGGTTCTGAAGCGGGAGCACTGCGATCGACCTGCGGTCGGGAGAGCCCGGCCGGGCAGCCTGGCCGGTCCGCGCGCGCCACAGGAGGAGGCCGATCACCACGACGAGCCCGACGAGGACCCCTCCGAAAAGGGCCAGGACCCAACGGGGCGGCCGAGTCTCAACGCGAGCCCCCTCGCCGGCCGAGCTGGAAAGGTCGAAGGCCAGGTCGTGAGCGGATTGGAAACGGTGCTCGGGCTTTTTCTCCAGACAATGCCGGACGATACGATCTAGCCCGGGTGGGATGTCCTGTCTCGCCGCCGCGAAGCCCGGAAGGTCTTCCTTCAAGATGGCCGAGATCGTATCGGCGGCCGAGTCGCGGCGAAAAGCCCGCTGGCCCGAGAGCATCTCGTAGAGGATCGCGCCAAAGGCGAATATGTCAGATCTGACATCAGCCGGCCTTCCCCGCGTCTGTTCCGGCGCCATGTAATCGAGCGTACCCATCACGACTCCCGGCTCCGTGCCAGGGGTCGTCGGCGCCTCCGTGACGGGACCGGAAAGAGACTCCGGCGCCACGAACTTGGCCAGCCCGAAGTCCAGGATCTTCAACCGACGGTCTTTCGTGACGAAGAGATTCTCGGGCTTCAGGTCCCGATGGACGATTCCCTTGTCGTGCGCCGCCGCGAGACCCTGCGCCAGCTGGAGCGCGTAGTCGGCCGCCAGGCGCGGCGGGAGCTCTCCGCCGGCGAGCACCATGCGAAGCGTCTCCCCTTCGAGCAGCTCGCCGACGACATAGGGAGCTCCCTCGTGCGACCCGATGTCGTAGACCACCATGATGTTGGGATGATTCAAAGCGCCGGCGGCTTGAGCCTCTTGCTCGAAGCGCCGAAGGCGATCCGCGTCGTCGGAAAAAGAGGCGGGGAGGACCTTGATCGCCACCTCCCGGTTGAGCCGCGGGTCCCTGGCCCGGTAAACCTCCCCCATGCCCCCGGCGCCGATGGGCGAGACAATCTCATAGGGGCCCAGCCGAGCCCCCGCTGAAAGAGTCAAGGTGTCGAAATTCTAGTTCATGCGGAGCACCCGGCTCCGGCAGGGTCGGTTCGAAACGCGTCTCGGAGGGCAGGCCAACCATCACTTCGCAAGCCCAATGGAAAGGCATTCGCTTCGCGGGCTCGGCGAGGTTGGCGGTCGCGACGTTCCCTTCGGTAAGATCCTGGTAAATCCAAATGCGAAAATGAGACTTGCTCCCGGCATGCGATGAAGAAAGAGCGCAGACGCAAGATCATCGTCTACATCGCGACCTCGGCCGACGGTTACATCGCGAGACCCGATGGGAGCGTGGAGTGGTTGGACCGGCCGCGCCCGAAGGGCAACTACGGGATGGGGACGTTCTCTCGCTCGATCGACACGATTCTCTGGGGCCGTAAAACGTACGACCTCGGGCTCGAGATGACCGGCGGAAACCTGGGGACCGGCCCGAGCATCAGGAACTACGTTTTCTCGCGGCACCCACCGAGGTCGCCGGCGAAAGCCGCCGAGTTCGTCCGCGAGCCGATTCGAGACTTCGCCAGGGGGCTGCGCACGACCCCGGGAAAAAACATCTGGATGATGGGAGGCGGCGGCATCATCGGCTCGTTCCTGGACGAAGGGGAGATCGACGAATTCGTGATCCACTTGATCCCAATCTTCATCGGCGAAGGGATCCCGCTGATCGCGCCCCGACACCGTGAGGTCAGGCTGAAGCTGGTGTCGCTCCAGCGATATCCCGATGGAGTCGTCCGCCTGCACTACGAGGTCGGCAGCGTGTCCGCATCTCCAAAAGAGAGCCGTCGCGCGCGATAGACTGCGGCGTCTGCTGTGGGCACCGCCGGGTGGCCCGCTCGAAAAGAGAGGAAACGATGAGGGGTCTCGCCGTGGTCGGTCTGCTAGGAGCTCTCCTTGCGGCGCCGATGGCCGCCGACGAGGGCATGTGGCCTTTCAACAACGTTCCGGCAAAAAGCCTCAAGGAGCAATACGGGTGGTCTCCGAGCCGCGCGTGGCTCGATCGCCTGCGCCTTGCATCCGTCCGCTTCAACAACGGCGGCTCCGGCTCGTTCGTTTCGGACACCGGTCTCGTCCTGACGAACCATCATGTCGGGGCCAACTGCATCCAGAAAATCTCGACACCGGAACACGATTACGTCCAGAGCGGGTACCGCGGGAAGTCGGCAGCCGATGAGGTCAAGTGTCCCGACCTGGAATTGAACGTGCTCGAGGGGATCGAAGACATCACGGCCAAGGTCAACAGCCAGAACAAACCAGGAATGTCCGACGCGGAGCTGCTGGCCGCACAGAAGAGCGTGCAGGCTCGTCTGGAGAAGGAGTGCTTCGACAAAACGGGGTTGCGCTGCGAGACCGTGACGTTCTACGCGGGCGGCGAGTACGACCTCTACAAGTACAAGAAATACACCGACGTTCGGTTGGTCGCCGCTCCCGAGTTCCAGATCGCTTTCTTCGGCGGAGACCCGGACAACTTTACCTATCCGCGGTGGGACATCGATTTCGCCCTCTTCCGAATCTACGAGAACGACCAGCCCGTGCGGCCCAAGAGTCATCTGACCTGGAACTCGGCCGGCCCGAAGGAGAACGAGCTGATCTTCGTTTCGGGGAATCCGGGAGCGACGTCACGCCTGGACACGCTTGCGCAGCTCGAGTTCGAGAGAGACGCCCGTTATCCGGCGCTCATCGAGGCCCTGACGCGCCGCGCGCGCCTGCTCCACGAATTCTCCGAGAAAAGTCCCGAGAACGCGCGCATGGCCAGCCGCGCCCTCTTCGGCGTGGAGAACAGCCTGAAGGCCGACAAGGGAAAAGAGGCCGCCTTGCTCGACCCGAAGGTGATGGCGAAGAAGACGAAGGACGAGAAGGAGCTTCGAGCGAAGGTCGCGGCCGACCCGAAGTGGAAGCCTTACGCGGGCGCCTGGGAGGCCATCGCCGCCGCCCAGAAGATGTACGCCCGGCGATACAAGCGCGACCTGACGATCAGCCGCGTGTTCACCTCCGCACCTCAGCTGGTCCACGCGCGCCGGATCGTCCAGTACGTCGCCGAAAAGGAAAAACCCAACGAGAGAAGGCTCGAGGAGTTCCGCGACTCCAACCGCCAGTCCCTGGAGTTTGCTCTCTACTCGAAAGCTCCGATTTACGCGGAGCTGGAAAAGGCGACGATCACCGATTCCCTCAAGGAGCTCGCGGAGAAGCTCGGCGCTGAGGATCCGGCCGTCGTGGCCCTTCTCGCGGGCAAGTCGCCCGAAGAGCGGGCGAAGGATCTCGTCGAAGGCACGAAGCTCTCCGATCCGGAGTTCCGGCGCAAACTGGTGGAGGGCGGAATCACGGCGGTCGATCAGTCCAGCGATCCGATGATCGTGTTCGCGAGGCAGACCGATCCGCTCGTTCGCGAGATCCGCAAGTGGCGCGAGGACAATGTCGAGAGCGTCGACAAGTCCAACGGCGCGTTGATCGCCAAAGCCCTTTTCGCGGTCCGCGGAAAGAACCAGTATCCCGACGCGACCTTCACGCTGCGGCTGGCCTATGGTCCCGTCAAGGGCTACGAAGAGAACGGCAAGCCGGTCCCCTTCCAGACCACGTGGAACGGCATGTACGCCCACTCCGAGGGGCACGGCGGCAAGCCTCCCTATGACCTCCCGCAGACGTACCTCGACGTCAACGGAAAGGTCGATCCCAGAACGCCCGTCAACTTCGTCACCACCGCAGACACGACCGGCGGAAACTCGGGCAGCCCGGCTGTCAACCGGAAACTGGAGTTGGTCGGTCTCCTCTTCGACGGAAACATCCAATCGCTCGGCAATGACGTCGTCTACACGGAAGACGTCGCCCGATCGGTCTGCGTCCATCCGGCGGCGATGACAGCCGCGCTGCGCCAGGTCTACGGCGCGGCCGCGCTCGCCGACGAGCTCGAGAAGGGACCGGGCTCGGGCGCGAAGGCTCCTCCCCGAAAGGAATCTTCCGGCAAGAAGTAGCTTCGCGACGCCGACGGAGAGGGATTGTTAGAATCTCTCGGCTCGCGATCGCGTGCTTTCCTCGATGATCGGACAGACCGTTTCGCACTACCGCATCCTCGGGAAACTGGGAGGCGGCGGCATGGGGGTCGTTTACGAGGCGGAGGACCTCCGTCTTGGCCGTCACGTCGCCCTGAAGTTCCTGCCGGAAGAGCTCGCGCCCGACGCCTCGACGCTCGAGCGTTTGAAGCGGGAAGCGCGCGCGGCGTCCTCTCTGCAGCATCCTCACATCTGCACGATCCACGATATCGACGAAGTCGATGGCCGGCCGTTCCTCGTCATGGAGATGCTGGAAGGCGAGACTCTCAAGGATCGCCTCGTGACCGGCTCCCTCCCCTTCGAGAAGGCGCTGGAGCTCTCCATCGAAATCGCCGACGCGCTCGACGCCGCTCATGCCCGAGGCATCATCCACCGCGACATCAAGCCCGCCAACATCTTCGTGACGCGCCGAGGGGAGGCCAAGCTGCTGGACTTCGGCCTCGCCAAGCTCGACACGCCTGCCACGTCCGTCTCCTCGACCGCATCGCATCTGGCGACGGCGGCGGCGCCCGAGCATTTGACGAGCCCCGGGACCGCGATGGGTACGGTGGCCTACATGTCGCCCGAGCAGGCTCGCGGGGAGCCGCTCGACGCTCGCACGGACCTCTTCTCGTTTGGGGCGGTCGTCTACGAGATGGCGACCGGCCGCCAGCCTTTCGCCGGCAACACGACCGCCGTCCTCTTCGACGCCATCCTGAATCGCGATCCGACTCCGGTGGCTCGTCTCGCGCCGGAGCTGCCCGAAGAGCTCTCGCGGATCGTTCATCACGCCCTCGAAAAGGACAGGGAGCTTCGCTACCAGAGCGCCGCGGACATCCGCGCGGACTTGAAGAGATTGCGCCGCGACTCGGAATCCGGCCGCACGGGGGCATCCGCCGCTGCCCCGCCTGCAGCGCCGCAGCCTGGCCATCGGTCGAAAAGACTCGGCCTCGTCGCGGGAGCCGCAGTGGTCATCGCCGTTGCGGCGGTCGGCGGCTGGTGGCTCCTCTCGCGCCGTACCGGCGGCGGATCGCGACGCGGCGGGAGCACGATGGCGATTCTTCCTTTCCAGAACCTCTCGTCGGACCCGAGCGTCGATTACCTGCGTTATGCCTTGCCCGACGAAATCGCGACGACTCTCTCCTACGTTCCATCGGTCGCGATCCGGCCGCTCGCCGCCACGCGCCGATTCGCGAAGCCCGATACCGACCCTCAGGCGGCGGGAAGGGAGCTGCAGGTTTCGGAGGTCCTCGCGGGCCACCTCCTGCGCGAGGGAGACCGCCTCGAGGTCACCCTCGAAGTCATCGACACCGAGAGCAATCGGGTGCTCTGGAGGGACACATCGAGGGCCTCGCCGACAGACTTGATCGGTCTGCGCGATCAGATCTCTTCGCACTTACGCCAGGGCCTCTTTCCCATTCTGGGCGCTGCGAACGCCTCCGGTCGGACCGCTACGCCTCCGAAGAATCCGGAGGCCTACGATCTTTTCTTGCGGGCGTCCGCCCTTTCGCGTGATCCCGCTCCCAGCAAACAGGCCATACCGATGCTCGAGCGCGCCGTCACGCTTGATCCCCTCTACGCCCCCGCCTGGAACGAGCTCGGAAATCGTTACTACTTCGACGGGGAATACTCGGACGGAGGACCTCGCGCTTTCGAGCGTGCTCGCAGCGCGATGGAGCGTGCGCTCTCGATCGACCCGAGCTTCCCCGAGGCAGCCGCGAACCTCGTCCTTCTTCAAGTCGAGGGGGGCGATCTTGGCGGAGCGCTCGAAAAAGCGTCGGATCTTCTGAGAAGGCAGTCTGATTCCGCGCGGGCCCACTTCACATTGGCCTACGTGCAGCGGTACGCCGGACTTCTCGAGGACGCCGGCCGTGAGTGTGAAGCGGCTCGGGCACTCGATCCGAGAAACCCCGCTTTTCGCTCCTGCGCGTTCGCGTTCATCCTGCTCGGTCAGTATGACCGCGCCCTCGATTACGTCGGCCTCGACGCCGGGACCGAATACGCCACACGGAGGAAGGTGGACATCCTCCTGCGGCAGGGCAAGCTCGACGAAGCTCTGCAAGAGATCCAGAAGTCACGCGCGGATTGGCAGTCTTCCTATCGCGTGATCGAAGCTTTTCTCCGACATCGTCCAGAAGGAGAGATCGAAGCCATTTCGCGTGATGTGGAGGCTCGTGCCCTCCGCGAGCGCGACTCAGAGAGGGTGTATGCGGCCTCTTCCGCTCTGGCCTTTTCCGGAAGGAGGGAGGCGGCCCTGCGACTCCTCCAGCGAGCGGTCGAGGAGAACTACCTTCCCTACCCGGCCATGGATCGCGACCCGCTCTTTGCCGGCGTCCGCAACACGCCCGAGTTCGGAAGAATCCGGGCGCTTGCGATCGAGCGGCAGCGCCAGGTGGTAGCGCCCTGGAAGGCGCGGGCCGCCCAAAACAAGCCCTGACCCGCCGATCCAGCGGGACCCCTTGCCCTGTCCGGTACACTGGAAACGCCCCTCATGCGAACAACCGAGCTTCTGCGGATCCGCAAGCAGAACGTGCTGGTGGACCTGGCCCTGCCGGGCACCCCTCCGCGAGAGGTCGAAATCTTCCTTCCCGAGTACGGGACGCAACCCTACCGCCGGCAGCACGTGCTCGACCTGCTCGAGCAAAGCCGGCCCTTTCTTCCGGCGCGCGACCGGATTTCGGGCTCCTGGGAGCTCTTCAACCGGGACACCCTCCTCTGGGTCCGAGTTCCGCGGGGGCGACTCGGCGAGGACGAGCACGGGGAGGACGAGCTCTTCGACTTCGAGAAGAAAGTCCGAGTCGAGTTCGATCAGGGGGAATCGATCGAGGGGGAGCTTCTCTACTCGGCGCCCGGAGAAGAGACGCGGGTCGCGGACTACTTGAATCAAGACAGCCGGTTTTTCAGTCTGTGGCAGGGGGAACACCTCTATCTGGTCAACAAGGCGTCCGTGCTTCGCGTGGTGGAGCACGGTTGATCGCGTGACGTTCTTCATTTTCAACTGACTGGAGTTTTTCTTGGCCCAGATCGACGCCCTGCTTCAAAGCATCACGAAGTTCGGAGCCCAGAGCGCGCTGCTCTCCTCGGGGGAGAAAGTGCAGCTCTCCTTCCCCACTGGAAAGCGCTACGCGAGTCAAACGACCCCTCACGCCAATTTGGTTGCCCTCGTGGAGGAGATCATTCCCGCAGGGATGACATTGAACCGCAACGGGGGCACGACGTTCCTTTACAGCCACAATGGAGTCCCGGTCACGATCCGCGTCGACGCCGCCATGAGCTCCTGGAAGGTGTCGATCGAGCCGAAACACTCTGCGCCCGACGCCGCCGCCTCGCCCGAGGCGGCCTCCCCCATCCGGCCGACGACCAGCGCTTCACCGGTCGCGTCTGCAACTCCGGCTCCCGCTCCGGCTCCGGCGATTTCGAAGCCGGCTCGGTCCTACAGCGACGTGACTGTCCACACGGCGATCGAGCGCCTCCTGCTGAAGATGCTCGAGCTGGGCGCGTCGGACCTGCATCTGTCCTGCGGCGGCCCTCCCTACGTGCGTCTCCAGGGCGTCATGCAGGCAATTCCCGGTCAGGCGCCGCTCGAATCCGATGACTTGCTCGCCCGACTCTACGAGATCACGCCCGAGCGCAACCGCGAAGAGTACGAGCGGCGCAATGACACCGACTTTGCGCATTCGATCCCTGGCGCTTCGCGTTTTCGAGTCAACTTCTTTCGCGATCGCAAGGGCCCGGCGGCAGTCTTTCGGGCCATCCCATTCGAGATTCTCTCGCCGGAGCAGATCGGACTGCCCAAGACGGTCCTCGAGCTGTGCAACCTGACCAAGGGGCTCGTGCTCGTCACCGGTCCGACCGGCTCGGGCAAGTCGACGACTCTCGCCACGCTGATCGACCATATCAACATGAATCGCACCGACCACATCATCACGATCGAGGACCCGATCGAATTCGTCCACGAGAACAAGAAGTGCCTCATTCACCAGCGCGAGGTCCACTCGCACACCGATTCCTTCAAGGACGCTCTGCGGGCCGCCCTGCGCGAGGATCCGGACATCGTGCTCGTGGGCGAAATGCGAGACCTAGAGACCATCGCGATCGCCGTCGAGACGGCCGAGACGGGACATCTCGTCTTCGGCACCCTCCACACGACGACCGCGCCCTCGACCGTCGACCGCGTCATCGATCAGTTCCCCGCCGACAGACAGGAACAGATCCGGACCATGCTCGCCGCGTCGTTGAAAGGCGTCATCTCGCAGACGCTCTGCAAGAAGATCGGCGGCGGCCGCGTGGCGGCCTACGAAATTCTGATCTGCAACAGCGCGGTCGCCAATCTGATTCGAGAGAAGAAGACCTTTCAAATCTACTCGATCATCCAGACCAGCAAGCAGCAAGGGATGACGACCTTGAACGATTCGCTCTTGACCCTGGTCAAGAACAAGGTGATCGATTTCCGCGAAGCCTACACCGTGGCGGTCAACAAGACGGAGTTCGAAGGCCAGATTACGCGCGAAGGCATGAAATCCGGAGCCGTTCCGGAGTCGAGCTAGCTCTCGGTTCTGTCATCCCGAGCGAAGCGAAGGATCTACTCTCGTCGCGTCTTTCGGTGAGCGGATCCTTCGTCGCTGCGCTCCTCGCGCACAGCGCGGAGCGCCGGCTACGGCAGCGTGAACTGGCAGCCCTGGATCGTTCCCCCGACTGGGACGTTCAAAAAGCTTGTCGCGCATTTGGGCCCGGAGTCGGAGAGAACCGTCAGAGCCACAGCGATCGTGGCCGGGGTGCCCGAGCCGCAGCTCTTGCCCGTGAGGATCACCCGGTAGGTCCCGTCAGGAATCGTTCCCTGCAGCAAGACACGCTCGCTCCTCTGCGCCGCTGACTCGCAGCCGGCAGGCAGATTGGTTCCCACCGACTGGCCGCTCGCATTGACGATCTGCACGTCCACGTCCCCCACTCCGCTCCAGACCGCATCCGCCTCGATCAATCTCTGCAGCACCGGGGTCGGCGTGGGCGTGCGCGTCGTCGTCGGCGTGGCCGTGGGCGTCGAGGTCGGAACCGCCGTCGGCGTCGACGTATTGTTGGTCTTGTTGTTGTTGGCAATAATCGCGGCCGCTGCTCCCGCGGCCACGACCCCTCCCACGATCAGCGCCGTCTTGCCCCCGCCGCCACCCCCAGCTTTCGCCACCGTGCTCGTCGTCGTACCCGATGTTCCCTGCAATGCTTGGGCGACAGCCACCGTCGCGCCGGAAAACAAAATGACAAACGCAATGTCCCGGCGGTTGAAACCCGGCGGCACCGGATTCTGACCCTCACGCGTCAACCCGATCGTCAGTCCAGCCCCATCCTTGCCAACCACCATCCCCTTGCTCTTGCACGCATTCCCAGGGACGACCGGCGGCGTGTACTCTCTCGTCTCCGCATTCAGGGACTCCACGTCGCGCGCCCGGACCTTGTAATCAATCGCCTTGATCTCAGGCAACGGCCGCGGCAGCACCCCCTCCAGGTTCTGCGGCACACCCTTCATCGGCGTGTAGTAGAAATCTTCCGTACCTGCCGCCCGGAAATACACGTACCCACGGTCAAACCGGGGCGGCGGCGCGACCCGCGCATCCACGAGTGGCGCCATCTCCGTCGTCACACATCCCAACGGATCGTGCCCAATCGACAACGGCGACTGCCCGGGGCGCGGCACCCCGGCTGCCTGCCCGCCGTTCACACTGGCCACGTTCATCCCCAACACCAACGCCACACTCACGACCAACGAAACCCCGCGCCGCCGGTCTTTCACGCCGCTCATCGCTCCATCTCCCGCACCCCCGGCCGTCCCACCACCGTCACCGCCGCCTCGTACTCACCTCCACCGACCAATTCCAAGCCGTACTCGCCGGTCAATCCGTAAGCCGACAAATCAAAACTCCCAAGCTCCCCTCGACCCACGACCAACCGCCTTTCCACAGCCAGCTCACCGGAAGAATCCAGGAACCTGACGAAGACGACAACTTCCTGATCCCCCGCAGAGCGAATGTGGAGCCACGTCCGCCCGTCTCCAACTTGAACGTGCGCCCGCCGCCTTTCCGAGTCGCTCGTGTCGATCTGGACGAGCCGCGCTGCCTCGATCACGCCCCCGGCCGCGCCGATCTGTATCGTTTGCGCCGTCTGGGAGCTGCCGGCGCCGTTGGACGCAATGAAATTCACGACATGCGGACCGGGCACGACAAAGACATGCGAGGGAGATTGACGCTGATCCGTCGTCCCGTCGTCGAAGACCCATAACCAGGACGTCGCCTGCGGCGAGCTCGTATCCGTGAAGACCACCGGAGCGTTCGCCCGCGGATTGCTCGAGACCGTAAAGCTCGCCTTCGGCGAGGTCAAGAACAAGGCCACCACGGCGCTACTCGCCTCGGGCCCCGCCTGTTCGGGCGCGCACGCCAGCGCCTTGACGAACGCCTGGATCGGATCCAATCGAGAGCCTCTGGGCAGAAGCGTGACCGACGTCGCCTGCACGAAGACTTCGGGATCGCCATTGAGGCGTACGCTGTAGCGCGTCGGCGGAGTCCCTCCCGCGGGAGCTGTCCAGGAAACCGCGATGAACTCGGTGGGCGCGGGAGCGCGCGGCGGAGCCACGCCCGCCGACTGAATCTGAACGTTGCTCACGGCGCCCGGCGCCGTGCAGGTGCCGGAGACGACCGTCAGAGTGACGAAATTGCTCTGCGTCGGAAAGATGCAGTTCACGAGGCCTTCGACCTCAAATGTGACCAGGGTCCCGGCTGGATCGGCCACCGTGCCGGTGAAGGACGTGTTGGACGTCGTGGCGAGAAGCTGAAAACTCTTGCCTCCGTCCGTCGAACGGTAAACGAGATACGAGCCGTTGAAATTTCCCAGCGGATTCCAGCTCAGCGTGAAGGACGCACCCGGCGCCGCCGTGGTCGGAGTCAGTACGAGGCCCGTGACCCTTGGCGCCTGCGGACAGGGGGCCATCACGATCACGCGGGCAATGTTCGAGAACGAGCTCGAGCCGCAGCTCGCCATGGCCTGAATCTCGAAGTCGTAGGTTCCCGCCGTGGTGGCGACGTAAGTAAAGGTTGCCGTCGAGGCGCTCGAGGAAGCAACGGTGCCGATGGAGCCGAACGCTCCGCCGTTGAGCGAGAGCAGGACTGTGTAGCTCCCCTGTCCGGACGCGATGGTCGCGTTCCAGGAGAGTGTGATCGACTGAGACGTGTTCACGACGCTGGGGGTTGCCGACAGAAACGGCGCCGCGGGAGCGGTGCAACCGGGCGCGACCGTGATCGTGTAACTCGCTGAACCGCTGCAACCGTTGGCGTCTGTCGCCGTGACGGTGAAGGAGAATATGCCCTGAGTCGTCGGCGTGCCGGAGATCACGCCGGAATTCGAGAGCGACAGGCCAGTCGGCAGGCCCGACTCCGAGGTCACGCGGAACGTATAGGGACTCTGGCCCCCGACACCGGTCAGGGTTTGACTGTAGGGAGTGAACTGGGTGGCGCCGGGCAGACTGCTCGGCAAGATTGCGATCGATGGGCAGGAAATTGTGACCGTATACGAGTGGCTGCCTTGACCTCCAAAGCGATCCATGGCCAGGATCGTGAACGTGAACGTACCCGCAGCGGTCGGTATGCCGGAAACCTGAACCGAAGGGCCCGATGCCGGAGGCGCGAGACCCAAGCCGGTCGGGAGCGTTCCCAAAGACACCGACCACGTGTATGTTCCCGCGCCGCCGGTCGCCGAAACTGTCTGGTTGTAACCGACGCCGACCGTGCCGTTGGGTAGCGTTGCAGGAGTGACGACGATGGGAGCCGTGCCCCCGTACGCCGAAGCCGCCGTGAAGAACACCGCTCCCAGCAGCAAGGCGTAGACAATCGGACGGCTCAAAGACCGGTGCGGGACTCCGTTTTTTCTCATCGTGTCCCCCTGATCGCAGGAGCGGATTTCCGGGGAGTAGAACTGTGGGGCAACTCTATCGAAACTCGTCAGTCAAGCCAACCGCGGCGGAAGTCGAAGCGCGGGAGACGGAGCATCCCATAGAATCCGCGCGTGCTTGCGGCGCTTTGGCTCGGCCCGCTCGAATTCCTGCGCGAGCCCGCCCTCCAGATTGTGACCCAGTACCTGGAGAGGCGGTCGTACTTCGGGGTCTTCTTCCTTCTTTTTCTGGGGGCGTTCGGGCCGAGCCCTCCGGAAGAGGTCGTTCTCCTGATCGCCGGGTTTCTCGTCTACCAGGGAATCGCGAGATTTCCCCTCATGGTGGCCGCCGAGCTCGTCGGAATCGTGGTCGCCGACTCGATCCTCTACAGCTTCGGCGCTTTCTTTGGTGGGAACCTGGAAAAGCGCAAGTTCTTGAGGAAGATCTTCCCCCCGCAAAAGGTGGCCAAGGCGCGAGAGTCCTTCCACCGGCACAGCTTCCGATTCCTTTTCTTCGCCCGTTACCTCTACGGGCTGCGGCCGGTCGTCTTCTTTTCCGCCGGCGCCGCGAGGATGCCCTTCGGCCGCTTCGTCGTGGTGGACCTGCTGGCCTCTCTGATCAACTGCGTCGGCTGGACCGCGCTCGGCCTGCTCTTCGGAGGGCGCATCGAAGACGCCATCCGCTTCTCTCGAAAGTGGGAGACGATTCTTCTGGGCGTCGCCGTCACACTCGTCCTCTACTTCGTGGTCGAGAAGCTGCTCCTCTGGAAAAAGCTCGTCTCCGAAAAGTCTTTCTGGATCCGGCAGGCGACCGGAACAAAAATCGCGGCGATCGTCGCGACGGTTCTGCTCGCGGTCGCCGTCGGCCGTTTTCTCATCCCCTATGGAATGAGCCACAGCCTGCGCTTCGCGCGTTGACCGGTTTCCCGGGCGAGCGTGAGCCTCGATGAGGCTGCGGAAGAATCCGAACGGACTCGGTAGAATCCAGGCCGACTCCCGGAGGAAAAGATGAGACGCGCCAGAACACTCTTGCTCTTTCTTCTGCCGGTCGCGGCGGCCGCCGCGCCAGAGAACGCGACGCTCGTGTATCGGCCGGCCCACAGCGAGCTCGTCTACACGTTTGGAGGCGCGCCCGCCGTTCGCCGAATTCGCCCGGGCACTCGGATCGTGACGTGGACCGAGGACTGCTACGACGGAGCGGTCACGAAACCCGGTCAGATTCCGAGCAAGGTGGTCCCGCCGGGCCACGACAATCCCCAGACCGGCCCGTTCTTCGTCGAAGGGGCGGAGCCCGGTGACACCCTCATCGTGAAAATCGAGAAGCTCGAACCCGCGCGCGACTGGGCGATCTCCTCCTCGTTCCCGGGTTTCGGGGCCTTGAACGGTACCGACCGCACCGCGCTGCTCGGGTCCGATCTTCCCGAGACCGTGTGGTTCTACCAGATCGACCGATCCCGCGGAGTCGCAAGGACGCGGTCGAAGGATGACCGGTTCTCCTGGGAGGTGCCGCTCGCGCTTTTCCTCGGGTGTCTGGGAGTGGCCCCCTCTTCCGGAGAGGTCCGCTCGACGATCGTTCCGGATAACTTCGGCGGGAACATGGACTGCCCGGAGGTGCGGACGGGCAACACGGTTTACCTCGGAGTCCGGGTTCCCGGGGCGCTTCTCTCCTTCGGAGACGGCCATTACGCGATGGGAGACGGGGAGATCATCGGCACGGCCATCGAGGGCGCCATGAACGTCGAGCTGACGGTCGATCTCGTGAAGAAGCGGGAGACGCCATGGCCGCGGATCGAGAATGCGGAGTGGATCATGTCCGTCGGCGCCGGGCGCCCGCTCGAGGACGCCGCCCGAGTCGCTTTCAAAGACATGGTCGCCTGGATTCGCGAGAAGACCGGTCTGGCGGAGATGGATGCCTACGAGTTCGTCTCCCAGAACGCGCGCGCCCCGATCGTGCAGATGGTGGATCCGGAGTACACGGTGCTCGTGAAGATCCCCAAGGCTCGCCTGCCGGGACCCGCGAAGCATTGAACGGAAGACTGAGAACTGAGAACTGACAACTCATGAGAGACCGTTACCTCGGCATCGACTTGGGCGGATCGAAGATCCTGGCCGGAGTGGTTAGCGGGTCTGGCAAGATCCTCTCACGCGCAAAGACTGTGACCCCCTTCGCAGAAGGATCTCGCGCGCTCACTCGCGCCCTCGTCGCGACCGTCTTGGAAGCTCTGACGCAGGCCCGCACCGGCAAGGAGCGGATCGTCGCGATCGGCATGGGCTCGCCCGGACCTCTGGATCCGCGCTCCGGCGTCGTTCTGCGCACACCCAACATCGCCGTCCGGCGATTCCCGGTGGGAAGGCTCCTGGCCGCGGAGTTCGGCGTCCCGGTCGTCCTCGACAACGACGTCCACATGGCGGTCCTGGGCGAGCACCTCGGGGGCGCGGCCCGGGGATACCAGCGCGTCATCGGGTTCTGGATCGGCACCGGAGTCGGCGGCGCCGTCGTCTGGGACGGAGAAGTCGTCCACGGCGTGAACCAGAACGCCGGCGAGCTGGGACACATGATTCTGGACGCCCGCCGAGCGGCGAAGGGAGGCGGCCGCGGAACGCTCGAATGGGAAGCCTCGAAGACCGGTATCGTGCGGCTTCTGCGCAAGCGGATCGCGCGCGGGGAGAAGACGAGGCTCGCCAAACGGGTCTCGGGCAAGAAGGAACGGCTGCACTCGAGCGATTTGGCCAGCGCGTTTCAAAAAGGGGATCGCGAGGCCGTGCGAGCCGTCCGTCACTCTGCGCGCTACGTCGGCATCGCGATCGCGAACCTCTTCGACGCGCTCGCTCCCGATCTCTTTCTCCTGGGCGGAGGGGTGGTCGCATCGATCGGCCGCCCATACCTTTCCCTCGTCGCCGAATCGGCACGCGAGCATGCCTTTACGCGGGAGCTCGCGGACGTGCGAATCGTGATGTCGAGCCTCGGAGACGACGCCGGAATGCTCGGCGCGGCGCTCGCGGCGCGAAAGGCTCATCCGGTAGACCCACGGCGCTAGGCGCTGGGCGCGGGGCGCGGGGCGCGGGGCGCGGGGTGCTACAATATATAGATTGTGTCACTATTCCGCATCCTTGCGGCCTTCGCGCGTTTAGCGCGGACGAAGGACGGCCTTGACGACGGAGAGCTTCTCCATGTCCTCGAGAGCACGGCCGGCATCGGCGAGGGAGTACTCGCGTGTGATGAGCTCGCGCCAGCGAAACCGGCCGTTGTGGCGCGCCATCAGCTGTAAGGCCCGATACAGGTGCGTGAACTCATAGCCCCAGCAGCCAAGAATCGTCGCGTGCCGCCGATTGATGTGACGATGGGGGTTGATCAAGACGTCCCCGGCGTCGGTGTACTGGCCCACAACCACGTACCGCCCGGCATCGCGTAGCATCTCGAGGCCTTCCGGCAAGGCTGCGGGATTGCCCGAGGCCTCGATCACGACGTCCGCCCCGCGGCCCCCGGTCCGGTCACGCACCCAGCCGACCCGCTCGGTCGGATCCACGACCGCGGAGATGTCGAGCGTGTCGGCCGCTCCGAGCGTCCGGGCCGCGTCGAGGCGCGCGCGGGGAGCGCCGACGACGTAGACGGCCAGCGCGCCGGAGAGTTGCGCGAAGATCGCCGCGTTCAGGCCGACCGGGCCGCTTCCCTGCACGACGACGGTGTCCCCGAGCGCGACTCCGGCTCGCTCGACGGCGTGAAAGCCGGTCGGCAGCCCGCATCCGCCGCCCATGAAGTCTTCCGGCTCGATTCCTTGCGGAAGCGGCAGCATCTGGACGCCCGGAAGGATCTCGATGGATTCCGACCATCCTCCCAGAAGGCCTTCGTCTGCCGACGTCGTGATTCCGTAGACCTTTCGACGGGGGCATCGGGTCGCGGACTTGGCAACGAGACAGTGCCAGCACAATCCACACGTCCCGAAAACATCGAAGAAGGTCACGACCGCTCCCGGAAGGATTGGCCGTCCCTCCGCGTCCGCGACCGGGCCTCCGGTCTCGACCACGCGGCCGCAGTTCACGTGCCCGGGAATGATCGGGAAGGGCACGCCGGAGAGGCGCCCATGGTGCAGGTGCACGTCCGTGCCGCAGACCTCGCTCGCGATCGTCTCGAGCACGGCTCCGCCGGGCTTTGCTTTCGGCGCTTCGAACCGGCGCATCTCGAGAGAGCGTCCCGGAGCCGGCATGACGACCGCGGAGATTTTCTCCTTCATGCTGCCTCCGCGGGATGGCGCCTGGAAAGCGCCCAACCCGCCGCCAGAGTGATCGAGGAGCCGATCAGGGAGTACCACGGCCATGCAATGCGGCGGCCCAGAGGAAAGGGAATCCAACCTTTCGAACCCAACCAGAGCGCCATCATGAAGCCCACGGAACCTGCCACCGCCCAGAGCAGGTCCCCTTCCCGCGCTCGTCGAACGTAGAGAGCCAGCAGAAAGGCTCCCAGAAGACCTCCCGCGGTCACGCTCGCCAGCCCGAGCGCCACCTGCACGGCCGGCTGCGACTGTGGGAGAAGCGAAAACCCGATCGCGAGCAGCGCGAGCAACGCCGACCAGAAGAGCGTCAGGCCGCGTCCGAGGAGCAGGCCCTTACGGCCCTCGAGGGCCGGGCGTCCCCGCCACGGTTCCACGACATCGTGCGCCAGCGCCGAAGCGAGCGAGTTCAAGGCGGAAGATTCCGAGCACATGGCGGCGGAGAAGATTCCCGCCACCAGGTACGCCGAAACGAAGCGCGGAAGGTGGCGCACGATGAAAGTGGGAAAGATTTCGTCGGGTGAACGGAATGCGCCGGCCGCCGCCGGATCCACGGGACGGCCGTGGAAGAAGGCGAAGAGGAGCACTCCGATCGTTACGAAGAGGGTCATCTGGAAGAGCACCAGGAACCCGCTTCCAACCAGGGCCTTCCGCGCGTCGCGCAGGCCCCGGCAGGCCAGCAACCGTTGGACGATCAGCTGGTCCGCGCCGTGCGATGCCATTGCCAGGAACGTTCCCCCGATCAGTCCGGACCAGAAGGTATAGGGCGCCGCGAGATCAAAGCGAAAATCGACCCAGCCGCTCGGGAGCCCCGCCGCCGCCCGGTCGGCGAACGCCGCCGCGAGACCTCCCGGCACCGCCGCGAGCAGAAACCCGAGTGCTAAGAGCGCGCCGGAGAGATACAGGAAAACCTGGATCAGATCGATCCAGATCACCGCCTTGATCCCTCCCAGGAATGTGTAGAGCGCCGTCGCCCCGGCCAGAATCAGGACCGCCCCCCAGACGGGGATGCCCAGCATGAGCGCGATCGGAATCGCCGGAACCGCCAGACGGACCGCCGCGGCAAGCACGCGCGTGACCATGAAGAGAAGCGACGTCACGCGCCGGGCCGAGGGACCGAACCGAGCCTCGAGCAGGGCGTAGGCCGTCGGCAGCTCGCGGGAAAAGTAGCTGGGAAGCAGAAGCCGCGCGACGGCGATGCGGCCCACGATGTACCCCAGGACGAGTTGGAGGAAAGCAAACCCGCTGCGATAGGCGTCTCCGGGAATCGAGAGGAACGTCAAGGCCGACGTCTCCGTGGCGACGATAGAGCCCAGCACCGCCCACCACGGCATGGCGTGGCTTCCCAGAAAGTAGTCCCGCGCGTCCTTCTGGCGCCGGCCGATCCAGGCGCCCAGGACGTTGATCGCGGCCAGGTAGGCGACGATCAAGAGAAGGGCGGGAACACCCAGTCGAAACGATTCCATTGACAGATCTTATTGGCGTAAGCCTTCGAGGCGCATTCTCGTCTAAACTCAGTAGGCGGGAGACACTCCCGGAAAGAGGGATGGAGCCATGTTCGAAGGATTGTTTCAGCCGATGCATCTGCTGGTGATCCTCGGGATCGCCCTGCTGGTTTTTGGACCCAAGAAGCTCCCCGAGCTCGGGAAGGGACTGGGCGAGTCGATCCGCGGGTTCAAGGATGCGCTGAGCTCAGGAGCGGCATCCTCGACAAACCCCGCTCCTCCGTCAGAGACCAAGCCGGCTTCGCCGCCTTCGCCTCCGGGACAGAACCCGGGCCAGACGCCCTAACCGTCGCTCCCGGTTCCTCGGGACCTGCGCCGTTGGCGCACCGGCTGGGAGACTACGCGCGCCGCGACCCACATCGTGACCGGGTCGGCGAACTAAGGGGGGTCTCTTGGCTTCGCCACCGATTCTTGTGTGAGGCCCGTGCGAAACGTGTTCGCCTAAGGCTTTCCTCAAGAAGCGACCTTTCCCTGCTCTGCGCGCATACGGTTGCCTTCTTCGGGGGGCGACACCGCTCGCGACCCGCCTCCCGCTTCAAGCGAAGGAGGATGTATGAGGAAAGGTCTCGTTTTTCTGGTGCTGGTCTTTGTTGCGGCGACGGCGACTGCTCAAGTCGTAAGTTTCCGCGCGGTCCTGACGGGAGCCAACGAAGCTCCCAGTGTGGCGGACCCGGACGGGCTCGGGATCGGGCTCTTCACGCTCGATCCGTCGACAGGGACGGTGACAGCCAATTTTTGCGTCTTCAACATCAATCCGCCTGTCGCATCCCACATCCATCGAGGCGGATCGAACTTCGCGGGCGGGATCGTCATTCCGTTCAACTTTCCGTTCGTCAACGGATGCTCGTCGGGATCGACGACCGGCGTCGCGACCTCGCTCATGAGCGAGATCATTGCCAACCCCGCGGGTTTCTACGCCAACGTCCACAACGCCGATTTCCCTGGAGGGGCGATTCGCGGGCAATTGACGGCGGCTCCCGGGACCTCTGTCAACTCGATCCTCTTCGCGCCCGTCGTCGCCAAAGTGACCGGCGCCAAAGGTGAGAACTTCGTCGAAGAGCTGCGCCTGGTCAATCGTTCCTCGGCTTCTTCCAACGTCACGCTCGATTTCTTTTCGAGCAGCTCGACCGCGCTCACCTCCCCCACGGCGACGCGATCCGTGACCGTCGCCGCCAACTCCCAGATGGTGTTGAACGACGTGCTCGGCACAACGTTCGCGACTTCCGGAATCGGCGCTCTGCGCATCACGGCCGACAAGGATGTGATCGCGTCGGGGCACCTGCTCAACGATCAGCGCTCTTCGGCCAACGGAACGACCGGAGAAGCGTTCAGCGCGAACCCGGTCGACAGCACATGCCGGAACGGAACGATCCCCTTGCTTTCCAACGCATCGGCTTCGGACCTGGCGGCGGGGTTGGGCTTCCGAACGAACATCGGCTACTTCAACCCGACCAGTCTGACTGTGACGATCGTCTTCACCGCCAAGCGCAATGACGGCTCGACCATCGCGACCAAGACCGTTACGGTTCCGAGCTTTGCCCACACCCAGTTGAGCCTCGCAGGTCTTTTTGACTCCGCGTCGGCCTCCGACCTGGCTCAAACAGACTTCTTCGTGACCTACACGGTCAGCGGCGGCCCGGCGGTGGTCTATGCCGCGGTCGCGGACAACAAGACGGGAGACAACTTCTTCGTTTCGCCGGCATGCAACTAACGTCGCTTCCGCTTACTCGGGACCTGCGCCTGCCGGCGCACCGGCTCGCGGCTCGGCCAAAGGGCCTCGACCGCGAGCCTGGTCCCTCGCTGCGCTCTCGCTCCCGCGGCGCGCGCTTCCTCCCCTCTGGGAGACTTCGCGCGCCGCGACCCGGACTGTGACCGGGTCGGCGAGCTAATCGGCGAGCTAAGAGGCTCGGATTTAACTCTCTCAGCCGAGGTCGTTCCAGGGGCCCCGGCAGTGCTCGAAGTCCCTGCCCGGGCGGCTTGCCGAGCGCCTGCCTGCGACACCCCCGACTCGCTGGCGGACTGTGCGGATTTCTGGCAGCGGGAACCGCCTTCCAATGCCGGGGATTGGCTCGCCGCGCAGGCGGAAACGCCCTAAACCACTGATTTCGTGAGGCGATGCCGAGCTGGCAAGGACATTGAGTTCAGAGAATCGCCAGGTACTCGTTTGTCAGTCTTTTAGGAGGTTCTGTGAGGGGTTCGCGGGGGCCCACAGAGAGCATGCAGAAAGCGGCGCTACCGACATCGCCGGACGCGGATGTGGTTACCGTGCCCGACAGATCCGCCGCCCCGCGCTCGACGCCGATCCGCCCCCTGGAGCTGCTGCGCGACTTCAACCCCGCCCTCGAGTTTCTAAAAGACGAGTCGGGCCGGCTCGTTTACCACAACCGGACATTCCAAAACGTCTTCGCGCCCGACGGAGGGTCCTTGATCGGCAAGTCCGACTCCGAGTGGCTCCCGGCGGATGTCGCCGAGCGTGTTCGCCTGCACGATCAGACGGTCCTCGCCACGGGCGCGGTGATGGAGGTCGAAGAAGCGCTGCCGACGCCGGCGGGAATGCGGCGGTGGCTCGTGCTGAAGTTTCCGATGCGCAACGAGAGCGGCCGCCTCCTCGTGGGCTCTGTCGCCGTGGACATCAGCGAGCGCTCCCGGCGAGAGGCGACCTTCCGGAGGATGGCCTCCATCATGGAGAGCTCGCACGACGCGGTGATCTCGACGAGCCTCGACGGCCGGATCGTCAGCTGGAACAACGGGGCCGCCCAGATGTACGGATATTCCGCTACCGAGATGACGGGACGCTCGATCGCGATGCTCGAGCCCTCCGACTCCGCCGGCGAGACCGAAGGCGTCTGGGATCGGATTCGCCGCGGAGAGCCCGTCGTCGCCTATGACACGGAGCTCGTCCGCAAAGACGGGAATACCGTGGCCGTCGCGATCTCCGTGTCGCCGATTCGCGACGAAGCGGGGCATCTGATGGGGATCGCCTCGATTGCGCGAGACATCGGCGAACAAAAGCGCGCCGAGCAGCTCATCGTCTACCAGGCGTTCCACGATCCTTTAACGAGCCTGCCGAATCGGGCACTGCTGATGGAGCGGCTGAATCTCTCGCTCGCCAACGCGCGCCGCGCCAACCGCCTGGTGGCCCTGCTCTACCTGGATCTGGACTTCTTTAAGTCGATCAACGACGCCTGCGGCCATGGCGTTGGGGACGCCGTCTTCCAGGAAGTCGCGCGCCGCCTAAACGCGGGGGTGCGCGATGCCGACATGGTCGCCCGGGTCGGTGGCGACGAGTTCGTCGTGCTGCTGACCGAGATCGCCCGGCCCGAGGACGCGGCGGTCGTCGCGCGTAAGCTTCTGGAATCGATCGGACAGCCCTACTTTGCGGCCAACCGGCGGCTGGAATTGACGACCTCGATCGGCGTGGCGGTGGCCCCGGAGGACGGCTCCGATCCCGAATCCCTGATACGCAGCGCCGACAACGCCTTGACGAAGGCCAAGGAGCTCGGCCGCAACAACTATCAACTCTCCTCACCGGAGCTGGCCGAAGAGGCCGGCAAGAGACTGTCTTTGCAGACGGGGCTGCGGCAGGCGATCGCCAAGGACGAGCTCGTCCTCCACTATCAACCCGTTCTGAGCCTCGTGACCGGACGGATCGTCGAGCTGGAGGCTCTGGTTCGCTGGCAGCATCCGGAAAAGGGTTTGGTCATGCCGAACGACTTCATCGGAGCGGCGGAGAAGATCGGCATGATGGTGCCTCTGGGCCAATGGGTGTTGAACCACGCGGCCCGGCAGCTTCAGGTGTGGCAGAGCCACGGACTTCCGGACCTGCGAGTCGCCGTCAACGTCTCCCCGAGTCAGTTCCACGAACGAGACCTCGTCCCGATGATTCACCAGGCTCTGACTGAGTTCTCGGTCCCGCCGGAAACGCTCGAGATCGAGATCACCGAAGGCGTGGCCATGGAGGATGCCGAGGTCACCGTCGCCAACCTGCTCGCGCTGCGGGAGCTGAAAGTCGGTATTTCCATCGACGACTTCGGCACCGGCTACTCCTCCCTGAGCTACCTGAAGCGCTTTCCCGTCACCACTCTGAAGATCGATCGTTCCTTCGTCAGCGACGTGGTCACCAATTCCGCCGACGCCGGAATCGTGCGCGCAGTGGTGGCGATGGCCCACGGCTTGAAGTTGAACGTCATCGCCGAGGGAGTCGAGACCAAGGAACAGTTCACCTACCTGCGGGAAAACGGCTGCGACGCGCTCCAGGGCTACTGGTTCAGCCGCCCCTTGCCTGTGGAAGCGGTGACCGGCCTTCTCGCCGAAGAGCTCGAGCGCTGGACGCCGCGCAGTTAGCACCGCAACGTCGTCCGCGTTAACCTGATCGCACAACGCCTCGGGGCCTCGGCGCGCGCCTCGAAGCGCACACGCTCGCTAGGTCAGATCTTATGGCTCCGCCGCGCGCATGAGAGCGCGATCAGAAGACGTAGCGCAGGCCGAGCTGGACTGTGCGCGGGCTGTAGCCGATCGAGGTCACTACGATCTGACCGAAATTCGCCGCCGCGATGTCGTTGACCGGGATT
>Ga0070698_100000734_pt1 | contig 35252 bp, 25 predicted proteins | sample KBSK1502metaG_FD_65477 | JGI IMG/M metagenome (GOLD analysis project Ga0070698, IMG submission 65477) | Corn, switchgrass and miscanthus rhizosphere microbial communities from Kellogg Biological Station, Michigan, USA - KBS K1-50-2 metaG | ecosystem: Host-associated > Plants > Roots >... | reverse complement strand
CAACCTGCTCTCCATGGGCGCCATCGACTTCGGCATCATCGTCGATGCCACCGTGATCATGGTGGAGAACATCTTCCGCCACCTCGCCTCGGCGAGCACCGGCCATGCCCCGCGTCCGTCCGCGCTCGCCACGCCGCGCGGCCTCACAGGCAAGCTCGCCACGATCTACCAAGCCTCGGGCGAGGTCACGCAGGCGATCTTCTTCTCGGCCAGCATCATCATCGCGGGTTTCTTGCCGCTGTTCACTCTGTCGGGTGTCGAAGGCCACATCTTCGGGCCGATGGCCAAGACCTATATCTACGCATTGTCGGGCGGCTTGCTCGCCACCTTCACCCTGTCGCCGGCGCTCGCCGCCCTGCTGCTGCCGGCCCGGGTGTCGGAGACCGAGACGATCATCGTGCGCGCCCTGCGCCGTCTGTACCGGCGTGTTTTCGACCGCGTCCTGATATGGCGCGGCGTCACCCTGGCGGCCGGCGCGGGCCTCATCGTCTGTGCCGCGTTCGCCGCCAGCACGGTCGGACTGGAGTTCCTCCCCAAGCTCGAGGAGGGCAACATCTGGCTGCGCGCGGCGCTGCCGCCGTCGGTATCGCTCGACGAGGGCAACGTCTACGCTAATCGCATGCGCCGGATGGTCAAAAGCTTTCCCGAGGTCGAGACGGTCATCACCCAGCACGGGCGGCCCGACGACGGGACCGACCCCGATGGTTTCTCCAACGTCGAGTTCTTCGTGCCGCTGAAGCCGTTCGACAAATGGCGCAGGGGACTCTCCAAGGAACAGCTGATCGCGGAGATGGGCGACGCGCTGCGCAAAGGTTTTCCCGGCGCGACCTTCGCCTTCTCGCAGTACATCCAGGACAATGTTCAGGAAGCAGCGTCCGGCATCGACGCCGAAAACGCCATCAAGATCACCGGTCCCGACCTCGCCACCCTGCGCAGGCTAGCCGTCCAAATCCGCGGTGTGCTCGAGAAGGTGCGCGGCATCACCGATATCCAGGTCCCGCCGCTGCTCGGCCAGCCGACCATCAGGATCGACATCGACCGCCAGCGCGCCGCACGCTATGGCCTGTCGCCCGGTGACATCAACGCCACCATCCAGGCGGCGGTCGGCGGCCAGGCGGCAGGCGACCTCTACGAGCAGGGCAGCGACCGCCACTTCCCCCTGCTGGTGCGGCTGGCGCCGCGCTATCGCGAGAACATGGAGGCGCTCAGGCGCATTGCCATCGGCGCCCCCGGACCGAACGGCGGCGTGGTCCAGGTGCCGCTTGCCGAGGTGGCCAATATCGGTTTGTCGTCGGGCGCCTTCTACATCTATCGCGAGGCGCAGGAGCGTTACATCCCGGTGAAATTCAGCGTGCGCGGCCGCGACCTGGGCGGCGCCGTGCTCGAGGCACAGGAGAAGGTCGTCGCCGAGGTGCCGCTGCCCAGCGGCTATCGTCTGGACTGGGCGGGCGACTTCGCCAATTTCGAGAAGGCCGTGGCGCGGCTCGGCATCGCCGTGCCGATCGCCATCGCGCTGATCCTGCTGCTCCTCTATGTCAGCTTCGGCTCTCTGACCGACACCCTGATCGCTGGCTGTGCCATTCCGCTGGCGCTGGTTGGCGGCATTCTCGGCCTGTTCCTGGCCGACATGCCGTTCAGCATTTCGGCCGCCATCGGCTTCGTCGCCCTGTTCGGCATTGCCGCCATGAACGGCATCATGGTGGTGGGCTGCTACAACCGGCTGATCGAAGGCGGCCTCGAGCGCGAAGCGGCGTTGCGCCAGACCTGCGAACTGCAGATGCGGCCGGTGCTGATGACCTGCGCGGCGGCCTGCGTCGGCCTCTTGCCCGCCGCCTTCTCGACGGCGATCGGCAGCCAGGTCCAGCGGCCGCTCGCCATTGTCGTGGTGGGCGGCATGCTGCTGGCGCCCCTCCTGTTCCTCACCGTGCTGCCGGCGATGCTCGGCACCTTCTCATGGCGGCGAGTCCCGGTTACATCTGCGGCGTGACTGCTGCCGACCAATTGATCGATCTCGACGACCGCCGCCTGCGGACACGCCACCTCAGCCCGCGGCAGAGCGACGGACTGCAACGCACGACGCTGATATTCCTGCACGAAGGGCTGGGCTGCATCGAGATGTGGCGGGATTTCCCGCAGACGCTTTGCGACGCCACGCGCTGCGCCGGCATCGTCTACGACCGCACCGGCTACGGCGGCTCGAGCCCGTGGCCGGCCGACCCCGGGGTCCGCTACATGGAGATCGAGGCCGACGACGTCCTGCCGCGCCTGCTGGCCAAGCTCGACATCGAGGATTGCGTGCTGGTCGGCCACAGCGATGGCGGCACGATCGCGCTCAACTATGCCGCCGCCGATCCCGAGCCGCTGCGCGCGGTGGTGACGCTGGCGGCGCACGCCATCAACGAAGCGGTCTGCGTAAAAGCCATCCGGCAGGCGCGCGAGGCCTTTGCCGCGGGCGACCTGCGCCAACGCCTGCAGAAATACCACGGCGACAATACGGACGGCGCCTTCCGTCTATGGTCCAACGCCTGGCTGGCGCCCGGCTTCGAGCCGATGGATGCCGACAGCCGACTGCCGCGAATCGTCGTGCCGGTGCAGGCGATCCAGGGCGAGGACGACGAATACGGCAGCGAACTGCAGCTTGGCATCATCGCCGGCAAGGTCGGCGGCTACTGCGAGACGCGCCTGGTGCCCGACTGCGGCCACAGCCCGCACCTGCAGCAACCGGCCTACGTCCTGTCCGAGATCACCCGCTTCGTGGCGCCGCTGGCGCTGGTCGGTTAGTCAAATTCTTGTCCTTTCTTTTCGCCATCATGCTCCTCTCCCCCGCTAGGGGGAGAGGCTGGGTGAGGGGGTATGGACAAGGTCTCAAGAGCCCGCGAACTGCGACGCGACGGGAGCCGAGCCGAGAAGATCTGCTGGCATCTGCTCCGTGACCGGCGGATCAACGGCGTCAAGTTCCGGCGGCAGCACCCGATCGGCCCGTACCTTGCCGACTTCGCTTGCCTATCCAGGAAGCTCGTCATCGAGATCGATGGCGATCATCACGCGTTTCAAGTCGAGGCAGATACGCGTCGCACCGCCGCAATGGAACAGGAAGGCTGGCGTATCCTGCGTTTCTGGGCGAACGAAGTCGTCCAGAATCCAGAGGGCATTTGGTCAGCGATTGAAATCGCGCTGAGCGATTCGTCTGTAACCCCCTCACCCAGCCTCTCCCCCTAGCGGGGGAGAGGAGCATGAGGGGCTAAAGCCGCTTGAGCTCGCTCGAGGCGGCCCAGTTGAGCTCGGACACGGTGGGACAGCGCGCCTGGGCGAGCTGGAGCTGTTCGCGCGCCCGTTGCCTGTCGCCGCGGCGCAATGCATCCATGCCCATGAACAGGGCCGCCGGGCACTTGCCGTTGGCGCGCTTGGCGGCATCGTCCGATTCGGCCACGACCTCGAGCTCGCCGGCGCCAATCTTGCCGAGCAGGAACTTCACGATCGGGCCGGGCCATTCTTCGAGAGTCTCCTGGCCAATCGTCTTGGCGAGCGCGGTGCGCGCGTCGCGCTTGGCGCGGACTTGCGCGGCATAGCGCCACAGAAGCGGCCCCAGCCGCGCCTTGAGCGTGGTGCGGCCGGCCAGCGAGGCGTCGAAATCGTCGGCGGCCTCGGCGTAGCGGCCGAGATTGAAATTGGCGTGACCGCGATAGTAGAGCGCCGTGCGCCGATCGGCAGGCGAGGTGGCGCCGGCCAGCGCGTCGTCGAGCAGGCCGAGCGCGCGCTGGAAATCGGCGATTTGCATGTAGACCTGGGCTTGGGCGATCACCAGCCAGGAATCGCCCGGCTTGCGCTGCAGCGCGCTGTCGAGCGTGCGCAGCGCGGCCGCCCGATCGCCGCCGCCGGCCAGTTCCGGCACGGTGCCTGACAGCACCAACGGCCACGCCGCGGGCAGGACTTTGCCCATTTCGGCGATGTCTTTCTGGCTATCGGCCTCGCGGCCCAGTCGGCTCAACTGATAGGCGCGGATGCTGAGGTAGATCGAACGGTCGAAGGCCGAGAGCTTGGGACTCGACAGAATCTTGTTGAGGGCGTCGAGCGTGCTGTTGCGTGCGTCGGCGGGAACGCTTGGATCGATCGTGGGTCGGCCGAACTCACGCGCCGATGGGTCCCACGACTCGACGGCATTGCGCTGCGCAACGGCCTCCGCCGAGACCGTCACGACGGCTGCAAAAGCCCCGATCGCCCAAGCTATTTCGCGTCGCATGTCGGCAATCTGGCACAACGGCCAAGCGCTCGCATCCGCCGATTGCCTCGCCCGGTCCATGCCCCTATTTTGCCACTCACCCCGCGCAAATCGACCTTGAGGAGTACCGACAATGGCCGCCGCCCATCCCAACAGCTTCAAGGCCCGCAAGACGCTCAAGATCGGCAGCCGGAGCTATGGCTATTTCAGCCTCACGGCGGTCGAGAAGCAGATCGGCGATCTCTCCCGCCTGCCGTTTTCCTTGCGCGTCCTGATGGAAAACCTGCTCCGTCACGAAGATGGCACGACGGTCAGGAAGAGTGACATCGAAGCCTTCGCCGACTGGCTGAAGAACGGCGGCAGGTCGGTCAAGGAGATCAATTTCCGGCCGGCCCGCGTGCTGATGCAGGATTTCACCGGCGTGCCGGCGGTGGTCGACCTCGCCGCCATGCGCGACGCCATGGGCCCGCTGGGCGGCGATGCCAGGAAGATCAACCCGCTGGTTCCGGTCGACCTTGTCATCGACCATTCGGTGATCGTCGACAATTTCGGCAATTCCAGCGCCTTCGGCGCCAACGTGAAGCTCGAATACGCGCGCAATCTCGAGCGCTACCAGTTCCTGCGCTGGGGCCAGATGGCGTTCGACAATTTCCGCGTCGTGCCGCCGGGCACCGGCATCTGCCATCAGGTCAACCTCGAGTACCTCGCCCAGGTCGTGTGGACCAAGAAGGACGGCAAGGAGACGCTGGCCTATCCCGACACGCTGGTCGGCACCGACAGCCACACCACGATGGTCAATGGCTTGAGCGTGCTGGGCTGGGGCGTCGGCGGCATCGAGGCCGAGGCGGCGATGCTCGGCCAGCCGTTGCCGATGGTGATCCCCGATGTCGTGGGCTTCAAGCTCACCGGCAAATTGCCCGAGGGCGCGACGGCGACCGACCTGGTGCTCACCGTCACGGCGATGTTGCGCAAGAAGGGCGTGGTCAACAAGTTCGTCGAATTCTACGGCGATGGGCTCGACGAGATGCCGCTCGCCAACCGCGCCACCATTTCCAACATGTCGCCGGAGTATGGCGCGACCTGCGGCTTCTTCCCGATCGACGCGGTGACGCTCAGCTACCTGAGGACGACCAACCGTGGCCAGGCCGCCAAGCTCGTCGAGGCCTATGCCAAGAAGCAGGGCCTGTGGCGTTCGAAGAAGTCCCCCGAGCCGGTCTTCACCGACACGCTTTCCCTCGACCTCGGCGACGTCGAGCCGAGCCTCGCCGGCCCCAAGCGGCCGCAGGATCGCGTGCCGCTGTCTCAGGCGGCCCGGCAGTTCGTCGCCAACATCGAGAAGGAGTTCGACCGCAAGGACGACGGCAAGCGCATCAAGTGCGTGGGCACGGACTACGATCTCGGCCACGGCGACATCGTGATCGCCGCCATCACCTCTTGCACCAACACCTCGAACCCCTATGTCATGCTGGGCGCCGGCCTGATCGCGCGTAACGCGGTGAAGTACGGGCTCAAGGTCAAGCCGTGGGTGAAGACCTCGCTGGCGCCGGGCTCGCAGGTGGTGACCGAATATCTCGAGGCCTCGGGCCTGCAGAAGGACCTCAACAAGATCGGCTACAACCTGGTGGGCTACGGCTGCACCAGCTGCATCGGCAATTCAGGTCCGCTGCCCGATCCGGTGTCCAAGGCGGTCGCCGATGCCGACCTCGTGGTCTGCGCGGTGTTGTCGGGCAACCGCAACTTCGAGGGCCGCGTCAACCCGCTGACCCGCGCCAACTATCTCGCCTCGCCGATGCTGGTGGTGTGCTACGCGCTGGCCGGCTCGATGAAGATCGATATCACCAAGGATCCGATCGGCACGGGCAAGAACGGCAAGCCGGTCTACCTCAAGGACATCTGGCCGTCGAACATGGAGATCCAGAAGCTGGTCGACAAGTTCGTCACCGCCAGGGCGTTCAAGAAGCGCTACGCCGACGTGTTCAAGGGCGACAAGTTCTGGCGCAGCATCAAGACCAAGCCCAGCCTGACCTATGCGTGGGACGACAAGTCGACCTACGTGCGCAATCCGCCCTACTTCGACGGCATGGGCAAGGTTCCGGGCGGGCTCTCCAATATCGAGGGCGCCCGGCCGCTCGGCCAATTCGGCGATTCGATCACGACCGACCACATCTCGCCCGCCGGCTCGATCAAGAAGGACAGCCCGGCCGGCGACTACCTGCTCGAGCACGGCGTGCAGCCCAAGGACTTCAACCAGTACGGCACGCGGCGCGGCAATCACGAGGTGATGATGCGCGGCACCTTCGCCAACATCCGGTTGAAGAACGAGATGGTGCCGGGCATCGAGGGCGGCTTCACCCACCACTTCCAGTCCGACCAGCCCGAGCCGATCTACGACGTCGCCATGCGCTACAAGAAGGAGCAGACGCCGCAGATTCTGATCGCCGGCAAGGAATACGGCACCGGCAGCTCGCGCGACTGGGCGGCCAAGGGCGTGAACCTTTTGGGCGTCAAGGCCGTGGTATGCGAGACCTTCGAGCGCATCCACCGCTCGAACCTGGTCGGCATGGGCGTGCTGCCGCTGCAGTTCAAGGACGGCATGACGCGCAAGACGCTCAACCTCACCGGCCACGAGAGCTTCGACGTCGGCGGCATCGACGGCGGCCTGAAACCCGGCATGGACGTGCCGCTCACCATCCACCGCCGCGACGGCGCCAGCGAGAAGGTCACGCTGACCTGCCGCATCGATACCGCCGAGGAGGTCGAGTACTTCAAGAACGGCGGCGTGCTGCACTATGTGCTGCGCAACCTGGCGCACGCGGCCTGAGCGGCGATCATGGCGACGAGGCTGGCCGGCCATTTCGTCGCCATGGCCCGCAACAATGCGTGGGCCAATCACCGGCTGCTCAGCGCCTGCGAGGCGCTGACGCCGGAAGAGTTCGCAGCACCTCGCGTCAGCTTCTTCCCGTCGCTGCGCGCGACCTTCAATCACATCCTGATGGTCGACCTCTACTACATCGATGCCCTCGAAGGGCTCGATGCGCTCCGCCGCTACAGCGAGCCCGACCTCGATATCGCCGATGCGCGTTCGATGAGGCTGGCCCAGACGGCCAGCGACCGCCGACTGATCGCCTTCTGCGAGCGCCAGACCGAGGCGATGCTTGGGCGCGACTGCGTGCTGCCACGGCCCAATCGCCAGCCGCCGCCGACACCCGTCGCGGCGGTGCTGGAACATCTCTTTCAGCACCAGATCCACCATCGCGGGCAGGCGCATGCCATGCTGGCGGGCACCAGGGTCGAGCCGCCGCAGCTCGATGAGTTCTTCCTCGCCGGCGAACAGCATCTGAGGCGCGACGAGCTGCGCGCGCTCGGCCTGCCCGAAACCTGATGAAGCCGCGCCCGTCCTTCGCCGGCGCCGCAATCGAGGTCAGCGACCTTGGGCGCTCGGTGGCCTTCCATCGCGTCTGGCTGCCCATGCTGGGCTTTCATCGCGTGTGGGCCAGCCCCGACCGCGTGATGTGGTCGCGGGGCTACGACCATTTCGTCATGCGCCAGGCCAAGGACGGCGTGTCCTACGGTCCGGGCGCGTTGTGGCTCGCGGTGTCGGCCGAAAGCCGCGCCCAGGTCGACCGGGTCTATGCCGAGCTGCGCGACGCGGGCGCGCAGATCCTGCAGCCACCCCAGGAACTCGACTATTTCGCGCCGGGCTACTATTCGGTCGGCTTCCGCGATCCCGACGGCGTGCCGATCGAGGTCGTGCACCGCTGGGACGAGTTGCCCGACCTTGCCGACGCCGAGCAGGTCCACGTGCCCGGCCACGGCGTCAGCCTCGGCGGCTACTTCTTCAAGCCGCAGGCCGGCACCCCGCCCTATCCGGCGCTGATCCTGCTGCACGGCTTCGCCGGCCACGCCCACAACATGGCGGGGCTGGCGCGGGCGGCCTCGGCCAATGGCTATGCCGCGCTGGCCTTGTCGCTGCGCGGCTGGCTCGGCTCGGAAGGCGAAAGCGACCAGGGCCTGCGCCAGCCGCTCGACGTGCTGGCGGCGATCGATTGGCTGGCCAAGCGGCCGCTGGTCGACCGCGACCGGCTGGCGCTGGTCGGCGCCTCGATGGGCGGCCAAGTGGCGCTGCTCGCCGCCGCCCACAAGCCGCCGGTGCGGGCCATCGCCTCCTTCTTCGCCCCGACCGACCTGGCGCGCTGGCGCGCGGCCAACCCGTTCATCCGCGACTATCTCGACGACCTGTGCGGGCCGGAGGGATTGCCGGTGCGCTCGCCGATCCTTCGGGTGGCGCAGATCGAGGTGCCGGTGCTGCTGATCCACGGCGACCGCGACGAGAACGTGCCGGTCGCCCAGACGCTCGCCATGGCCGAGGCGCTCAAGGGACATGGCAAGGACGTCGAAACTTTCATCGTGCAGAGCGCTACGCACTACTTCACCGAGCAGCAGAACGCGCTGGCCCGGCGTAAGCTGTTCGACTTCCTGCGCCGCCATCTCAATCGGAGCTAGTCGTCCATGCGCGTGTCCGAAGCCGTCAACACCCGTCACTCGATGCGGGTCTTCAAGCCGGACCCCGTGCCGCGGGCCGATATCGAATGGATCATCAGCACGGCGAGCCGCGCCGCGTCGAACGGCAATTTACAGCCGTGGAAGCTCTACATCACCATGGGCAAGGCGCGGCAGCGCCTGTCGGCGGCGATCCTGAAGGCGATGGACAACGGCGACAGCGGCCCCGGCGGCGAATACGACGTCTATCCCAAGGAATTCACGCCGGTCTACGACGGGCGCCGAAAACTGGTGGGCAAGCAGCTCTACACTCTGCTCGGCGTGCCGCGCGGCGATGCGGCCGGCATGCTGAAGCAGTTTCGCAAGAACTACGATTTCTTCGACGCGCCGGTCGGCATGATCCTGTGCATCGAGCGGCGCATGGGCGGCGGGCAGTGGATCGACTGCGGCATCTTTCTCGACCAGCTCATGCTGCTGGCGCGCGAGAAGGGCCTTCATACCTGCCCGCAGGCCGCTTTCAGCCGCTACCAGCACGTGGTGCGCCGCGAGCTCAAAATCCCCGACGACCAGATCGTGATCTGCGGCCTGGCGCTCGGTCACGCCGACTCCGATGCCGTGCCCAACAACCTGATCACCGAGCGCGCGCCGCTGCAGGATTTCACGACCTGGTACAGCGAATGACTTCAGTGTCGCGGGCGAACCTCCGCCTCGCCGCGGTATTCTGCGGCATCGTCGGATTGTACGACGCGCTCTACGTCATCTTCGAATTGTCGCACGGCCCGCGGATCGGGCTCGCCAGCGACGCCCTTCCGGACTTCCTGGTTTTCCATGCCGCGGCACGGGCCTTCTTCGAGGGCAAGCTGGCGCTTGTCTACGACGTCGACGCCTTCACGCGCTATCAGACCGAGAACTACTCCGAACTGATCGCCTCGACGACGCTTTTCCGGCCGTTTCTTTATCCGCCGACGTGGCTTCTGATGCTGCTGCCCTTCGGTCTGATGGCAGCCGTCAGGGCCTACGCGGTCTTCATGTCCGTGACGGCCGTGGCGGCAACGGCCATGGAAGGACGTCGCGACCTTTGGGATTGGCTTGCCGTCATCACCTCGCCGGCGGCGGTTTGGGTGGTCCTTGCCGGGCAAAACACCTTCTTCAGTCTCGCGCTCCTCTATGGCGGCCTCCGCCTACTCGACCGCGCTCCTGCAGCCGCCGGCCTGCTGCTTGGACTGCTGAGCTACAAGCCGCAAATCCTGGTCTTGGTACCGCTGGCTCTGCTGGCCGCGCGGCAATGGCGAGCGCTTGCCTGGACGCTCGGCACCGCAGTGACGCTTTCGCTCGCGAGCGCCGTCCTGTTCGGTTTCGACCTCTGGATCGCCTTCTTCGACATGGTGCGTGAGGCAGGCTCGCCGCAGATCGCCGACCAGATGTTCGGACGAATCTTCATGCAGATGACGACGCTGCTGGCTGCCGCGCGTATTCTTGGTCTACCTCCCGCGGTCGCAGGGGCGATCCAACTCGCAGGCGCGCTCCTTGCCATTGCCGCGGTATGGCACGCTTTTCGTCACCACGGGTCAAGCAATGCACGCACGGCCGTGCTGGTCACGGCAACGTTCCTGATTTCACCCTATACGTTGAACTACGATCTCCTGCTCCTGATGCCGGTGGTGGCGGCCCTGTTCCGCCAAGCCTCGGTGCGAGGTTTGTATCCCGGAGAGCGACTGATCGATGTCGCGCTGTGGCTGATCCCGACCTTATGCATCATGCTCAATCCGGCCGGCCTGCCAGTCACACCGCTGATAATTCTGGCATTTGGAGCGATCGCTTGGGCGCGCCTCGAAGCCCAGCCCAAAGTCGAATTGCCGGGAACGGCGACGGCGGGCTAAAACCCCATCAATTCGCTGGAAAAATGCGGGCGGGAGGGAAGCCATGGCCGATGAACTTATAGACGTAAGCCCCGATTGGGCCAGGCGCGCCTATGTCGACGAGGCCCAGTACAAGGCGATGTACGAGGCCTCGACCACCGATCCCGCCGGATTCTGGGGCGAGCACGGCAAGCGGATCGACTGGATCAAGCCTTATAGCCCGGGCGCGGTGCGCGACGTCGATTACACCGGCAACGTCCGCATCCGTTGGTATCACGACGGCGTGTTGAACGTGTCGGCCAACTGCGTCGACCGGCACCTGGCCAAGCGCGCCGACCAGACCGCAATCATCTGGGAAGGCGATGATCCGGCCAAATCCAAGCACATCACCTACCGCGAGCTGCACGCCCAGGTCTGCCGCATGGCCAATGCGCTCAAGGAGCTTGGCGTCAAAAAAGGCGATCGGGTCACCATCTACCTGCCGATGATCCCCGAGGCGGCCTATGCGATGCTCGCCTGCGCGCGCATCGGCGCCATCCACTCCGTCGTGTTCGGCGGCTTCTCGCCCGACAGCCTGGCCAACCGCATCGTCGACTGCGACAGCAATATCGTCATCACCGCCGACGAGGGCCTGCGTGGCGGCAAGCCGGTGCCGCTCAAGGCCAACACCGACGAGGCGCTGACGAAAGCGCCGGGCGTCAAGAAGGTGCTGGTCGTCCGCCACACCGGCAGCAAGGTCGCCTGGGACGCCGGCCGCGACGTGTGGTGGCACGAGATCGCCGCCAAGGTGCCGGCCGAGTGCGCACCCGAGCCGATCGGTGCGGAGGACCCGCTGTTCATCCTCTACACGTCCGGTTCGACCGGAAAACCGAAAGGTGTGCTGCACACCTCCGGCGGCTACCTCGTGTTCGCCTCGATGACGCACCACTACGTCTTCGACTACCACGACGGCGACGTGTTCTGGTGCACCGCCGACGTCGGTTGGGTGACCGGCCACAGCTACATCGTCTACGGTCCGCTAGCCAACGGCGCGACCACGCTGATGTTCGAGGGCGTGCCCAACTATCCCGATTCCAGCCGCTTCTGGCAGGTGATCGACAAGCACAAGGTCAACATCTTCTACACTGCGCCCACCGCCATCCGCGCCCTGATGCGCGAGGGCGAGGCGCCGGTGAAGAAGGCGACGCGCAAGAGTCTAAAACTGCTGGGTTCGGTCGGCGAGCCGATCAATCCCGAGGCATGGCTGTGGTACTACCGCGTGGTCGGCGACAGCCGCTGCCCGATCGTCGACACCTGGTGGCAGACCGAGACCGGCGGCATCCTGATCACGCCGCTGCCCGGCGCCACCCGGCTAAAACCGGGCTCGGCCAGCCGGCCGTTCTTCGGCGTGCAGCCGATCATGGTCGACGCCGAGGGCAAGGAGCTGCAGGGCCCGGCCACCGGCAATCTCTGCCTGATAAATTCCTGGCCGGGCCAGATGCGCACGGTCTATGGCGATCACCAGCGCTTCATCGACACCTACTTCGAGACCTACCCCGGCAAGTATTTTACCGGCGACGGCGCGCGCCGCGACGCGGATGGCTACTACTGGATCACCGGCCGGGTCGACGACGTGATCAACGTCTCAGGCCATCGCATCGGCACCGCCGAGGTCGAAAGCGCCCTGGTCGGCAACCTGAAGGTGGCCGAGGCCGCGGTCGTCGGCTACCCGCACGACATCAAGGGCCAGGGCATCTACGCCTACGTCACCCTGAAGGCCGGCCAGCAATCGTCCGACGCGCTGCGCAAGGAGCTGGTCGCCTGGGTGCGCAAGGAGATCGGGCCGATCGCCACGCCCGACGTCATCCAGTGGGCGCCCGGCCTGCCCAAGACGCGCTCGGGCAAGATCATGCGCCGCATCCTGCGCAAGATCGCCGAGAACGATTTCGGCAATCTCGGCGACACCTCGACCCTGGCCGATCCCGCCGTCGTCGACGACCTCGTGAAGAACCGCGCCAAGTGAACCCGACAATTCAGCAACTCGCCGCGGACCTGGCCGCCAGCCGCACCACGTCGCGCAAGCTCACCGAAGAAGCCTTCGTCCGCATTAACGATGCGACGGGCGAAGGCCAGCGCTCTTTCATCAAAGTCTACAAGGCGCAGGCGCTGGCCGCCGCCGAGGCAAGCGACACGCTGCGCAAGGCGGGAATCGTTGCCTCGCCGCTCGCCGGCATTCCCGTCTCGATCAAGAATCTCTGCGACGTGGCGGGCGAGACCACGCTGGCCGGCTCCAAGGCGCTCGACGACGCGCCACCTGCCAAGCAGGACGCGCCCGTGGTGGCACGCCTGCGCGCGGCGGGTGCGGTGATCGTCGGCAGCACCAACATGAGCGAGTTCGCCTTCTCGGGCGTGGGCTTCAACCCGCATTACGGTACCCCGGGCAATCCGGCCGACCGCAAGCGCGTGCCGGGCGGCTCCTCGTCGGGCGCGGCCGTGTCGGTCGCCGACCGCATGGCGGCGGCCGCGCTCGGCACCGACACCGGCGGCTCGGTGCGCATTCCCGCCGCCGTGTGCGGCATTGTGGGTTTCAAGCCGACGGCGCGGCGCGTGCCGATCGACGGCGTGGTGCCGCTCTCGACATCGTTGGATTCGATCGGCCCGCTCGCCAACTCCGTCGAGTGCTGCGCCATCGTCGACGCGGTGTTCGCCGCCGAGCCGATCGCGGTGCCCGAGGCGATGCCTCTGGCAGGCCTGCGACTCGCTGTCCCCAAGCACTTCGTGATGGACGATCTCGATTCCGTCGTCGCCAAGGCTTTCGAGCGGGCGCTGAAATCCCTGGCCGCGAAGGGCGTCAAGGTCGAGCATATCGACCTGCCCCAGCTTGACGAACTGCCGGCCATCAACGCCAAGGGTGGCTTCGCCGCCTCCGAATCCTACGCCTGGCATAAGGACCTGCTGGCACGCCGCGGCAACGAGTACGATTCGTTGGTAGCGCCGCGCATTCGCCGAGGCGCCGACATGAGCGCCGCCGACTACATCGAGCTTTTAGGCAAGCGGGCCGACTTGCAGAAGCGCGTGGCGGCAGTCACGTCGAACTACGACGCCGTGGCCATACCGACCTGCGCCATCACGGCACCGACCCTCGACGAGGTCGCCACGCCCGAGGGCTTCACCAAGAAGAACATGCTGCTGTTGCGCAACACCATGGTTGGCAATTTTTTAGACCGCTGCGCCATCAGCCTGCCCTGTCACACTTCAGGCGAATTGCCGGTGGGCTTCATGCTGATGGGCGAGGCGATGGCCGACAAGCGCCTATTGGCGATGGCGCGCTCGGTGGCGGCGGTCGTGAAACCTCACTGATAGCGAGGATCGTCGGGCCGGCGCATGCGCCAGACGTTGTCCGTCGTGGTGTAGTCGCTATAACCCAACCGCGCGACCGGCTTGAAGGCCAGGGTGTCGATGCGGCCGTCCTTGATGATGCCGTCGTCGATATGCACGCCGACCACCTGGCCGAACACGACCGAGCCGCGCTTGGCCTCGTGACCCTTCTCGACCGGCAATTCGATGGTGCGCCAGTATTTGCACTCCAGTGCTACCGGCGATTCCTTGACCCTCGGCGGCTTCACGAGACGGCAGGATGCGGCGGTAAGGCCCGCCAGTTTCAGCTCATCGACGCCGAACGCCACCATCGTGGTGGTGACGTTCATCTGCTCCTTGAGGTTTTCGCTCACCATGTTGACCACGAACTCACCCGTCGATTCGGCGTTCATGCGACTATGCTTGGTCGGCGTGTCGCCGTAGGTGCCGGTGATGGCAAAATAGACCATGGGCGGGTATTCGCTGACGCCGTTGTAGAAGCTGTAGGGTGCGAGATTGATCTTGCCCTCGCGGTCGACCGTCGAGATCCAGCCGATCGGCCGCGGCACGATCAGCGACTTCAGCGGATCCTGGCCAAGCCCGTGGTCGCGCTTGGCAGCGTCGTAGAACATCGTCTTCTCCTGGGGCGTTCATCAACTCCTGTTGTGCGACCAGTGGTCCGGCTTGTCGAGCCGGCGGCTGCGGCCCATGTTCGGATCCATGTCACGTACCATGAAGGCGCTGTTGGCGGTCTGGATCGCAGCCCTCGTCGCCGCCGCCGGCTGGATCGGCTGGGATGCCTTTCACGGCGACCGGCCGGCGATCGGTGGGCCCTTTGCGCTGACCGACCAGGATGGCCGCACCGTCACCAGCGACAGCCTCAAGGGCAAGCCGACCTTGATCTATTTCGGCTTCACCTATTGCCCCGACGTCTGCCCGACTTCGCTGCTGCTGATGGAGACGGCGATCGAGACGCTGGGACCGGACGCGGCCAAGAAGGTGAACCTGGTTTTCATCACCATCGATCCCGAGCGCGATACGCCCAAGCTGCTCAAGGGCTATGTCGAGAATTTCGGCCCGACCTTCATCGGCTTGACCGGCACGCCGCAGCAGATCGCCGACGTCGCGCGCGCCTATCGCGTCTACTACCAGAAAGTGCCGGGCAAGGATGGCGGGCCTTACCTGATGGACCATTCCTCGATCGTTTACCTGCTCGACCGCAACGGCCGATTCGTCACCCATTTCACCCATGAGGCCAAAGCCGAGGCGATCGCGGCTTCTGTGGGACGATTGCTATAGTCTCAAATAAGCCACTGAATTCCCACGATTTGTGCACCGCGGAATAGGGTGACAAGCACCCCGCGATGCGTACAATCCGCGGCCCATGCTTTATTACGCCTACGAACTCCAGCGCCAACTCGCCAAGCCGGTCCGCATCTGGGCCAACACGCTGGAGCAGGTCTATTCCAGTCCCTACAACCCGCTGTCCGACACCTGGTTCGGCAAGTCGGTCGCCGCCAGCGCGGAGATCGTGGCGCGCCTCACCCAGAACTACGGCAAGCCCGCCTTCGGACTGAAGACGACCCAGGTCGGCAACGAGACCGCCGCGGTCAACGAGGAAATCCTTTTACGCAAGCCGTTCTGCCAGCTCCTGCACTTCCATCGCGACCATTTTCATCTCGGAAATGGGCGACGCGATCCCAAGGTGCTGGTCGTGGCGCCGATGAGCGGGCACTTCGCCACCCTGCTGCGCGGCACGGTCGAAGCGCTGTTGCCCGAGCACGACGTGTACATCACCGACTGGGCCGACGCCCGCGAGGTCGGGCTGTCCCAAGGCAACTTCGACCTCGACGACTATATCGACTACGTGATCGAGTTCTGTCGCTATATCGGCCCCGATCTGCACGTCATCGCCGTCTGCCAGCCCTCGGTGCCGGTCCTCGCCGCGGCCGCGCTGATGGCCGAAGCCAAGGACCGGCGTCAGCCCAAGTCGATCACCCTGATGGGCGGTCCGATCGATAGCCGGGTCAGCCCGACCACGCCCAATGATCTGGCGATGCGCAACTCGATGATGTGGTTTCGCCAGAACGTGATCTCGACGGTGCCGCTCAACTATCCGGGCGCGCTGCGCCGGGTCTATCCGGGCTTCCTGCAGCTCACGTCCTTCATCAGCATGAATCTCGACCGGCACATCAACGCCCACATGCGCCAGTTCGAATACTTGGTCAAAGGCGACGACGACAACGCCGACTCCCACCGCGCCTTCTACGACGAATATCTCGCCGTCATGGACCTCACGGCCGAGTTCTACCTGCAGACCGTCGAGGTCGTGTTCAAGGAACACCTGTTGCCGCGCAGCGAATGGGTGAGCCGCGGCCGCAAGGTCGATCCCGCCGCCATCGAGACCGCCCTGATGACGGTCGAGGGCGAACTCGACGACATTTCCGGCATCGGCCAGACAAAGGCCGCCCATGCGCTGACGCCCAACATCCCGGGCGCCCGCCACGTCCATTGGGAGCAACCGCGCGTCGGCCATTACGGCATCTTCAACGGCCGCAAGTGGCGCGAGCAGATCCTGCCCAGGGTTCGCGACTTCATCCGCGACAACGACGCGCACTGAAGCCCGCCCAGCCCCGCAACTCCCAAGCGTGGCGGCACGTTGGTACCGTCATGGACCTCGAAACCCAATGGAGCCACGCGGCCAACGTTGCCGTGACCGCGCTCACCACCTATGGCCTGCGCGTCATCGGAGCCATCATCATCCTGGTGGGGGGCTGGCTCGCCTCGCGTCTGCTTTATAGGGCGGTGGTGCGGGTTTGCGAGAGATCGCCGCATATCGACCGCACCGTGGTGCTCTTCCTGGGCAACGGCGTGCGATACACCGCGCTGGTCATCACCTTTGTCGCCGTGCTGACCACCTTCGGCATTGCCACCACGAGCTTCGTGGCCGTGCTGGGCGCGCTCGGCATCGCCATCGGGTTGGCCCTGCAGGGCACGCTCAGCAACCTTGCCGCCGGCATCATGCTGGTGTTGTTCCGGCCGTTCCATGTCGGCGATCGCATCGAGACCGGCGGCGTCTCCGGCACGACGCGGGTGATCAACCTCTTCTACACCGAGATCGACAGCGACGACAAAGCCCGCATCGTCATCCCCAACGGCAAGCTGTGGGGCGAGATCGTTCGCGTGCCGAGCCAAGGCGACACGGCACGCATCGACTTGCGTTACCCGCGTCCGGCCAACGACGACGTCGGCGCGGCGATCGCCCGCCTGAAGGAGCTGATCCAGCGCGACAAGCGGGTGCTCGGCGTGGCGGCGATCGGCGTCGAATCGATCGGCGACGGCACCTACACGCTGGCGGCTCAGGCTCTCGTCTCCCGGTCCGAAGAAGTGGCGGTTCGCTTCGACCTCAATCGCACGGTGAAGGAGGAGTTCGAACGCCGCGCTGCCAAGGCCCCGACGGCGGTGGAGCGCCGCGCCGGATAGCGCTAGCATCGCGGCCATGGATACCGCCCTGAAAGTTCCGGTGGAAATCGCCGAGTGGAAGCCCGCGCCCTTCGACCTTGCCGGCGAAACGGTGTTCGCCGTCGGCGACGTGCATGGCTGCGCCGAAGAGTTGCGCGCCCTCCTCGGCACGATCGGCGATCTGGCGAAGGAAAGCTGCAACCACAAGCGGCTGATCTATCTTGGCGACCTGATCAACCGCGGGCCCGACAGCATCGGCGTGCTCGACCTGTGGGCCCGCGACGCGGCGGCTCACGGTGTCGACCATATCGACCGGCTGATGGGCAATCACGAGATCATGATGCTGCTGGCCGCGATCGGTGGCCCGCATGCCCACAAGGCCGAGACCATGTGGCTCAGCAAGCGCATGGGCGGCCAGGTGCTGCTGGACCAGATGCGCGCCCAAGCCCGCCAGCCGGCGGCACGTGCCGATCTGGCGCTGCTCGAGGCGTCGCTGGGCGATCAGGTCATGCATCGGCTCTACGCCATGCGCTCCCACGTCAGGCTGGGCAACGCGCTGTTCGTCCATGGCGGGCTCGACCCGCACGCCGAGCCCGACGAGTTCCTGACCCGCCCGTGGACCCTCTTTACCGAGGCGCGCTGGGCCTGGATCAACCATGGCTTCCTCGACTGGAGGGGCGGCTTCCATGGGACCTTGGTGGTGCACGGCCATACCCCGCCCGACAAGCACAAGGCGATCAGCGGCATGGACGATCCGCACCTTTTCGAGGGCGACCGGCTGGGGCTGGACGGCGGCAGCGCCCGCACCGGCATCGTCACCGCGGCCGAAATCACGGATGGCCGCTACCGCATCCTGAAGGCTGGCATCGCGTTCGAACACGCCGTCTCGTCGGCCATCGAGTAGCGCGTCCGAAATTTTTTGCTTCGACCTGTCGGCGCCCACTCTTTTCGTTCGTCCTAGGCAATATGGAGGGCCTTCACCCATGCTCTACGCCATCCTTTGCTACAATTCCGAGGACGCGATCGGCTCGTGGTCCAAGGAGTCCGGCCTGATGGGCAGCGCGATCGCAAGCCATCTGCGGCTCGGCGATCCGCTGTTCACCCACACCTTGTTCGGTGTCTGGCTCGGCCTGTTCCTGTGGGCCGGGCTGTGGCTGCGTGACGAGAGGGTGCGCCGGTTCATGCCGGTCCTGAGCTAGTGTCGCCGCGGATCACCTCGAGAAAGGCCGCACCGTAACGCTCGAGCTTGGCGTCGCCGACGCCGTGAATCTCGCGCATGGCGCGCGGGCTTGACGGCCGGTGGGTGGCGAGTTCGGCCAGGGTGCGATCGGAGAACACGATATAGGCCGGCACCTTCTGCGCCTGGGCGAGCTTGGTGCGTAGCGTCTTCAGGGCCTCGAGCAGAGCTGCATCGGCATCGCCGACGATGGCCGAAGGCGTCGCGGCGCGCTTGTCGCGGCGCGTACTCTTGCCCGCCACCGCCGACGCGAGGGCAGTGCGCAGCTCGATCCGCGCCTGGCCCTTCAGCACGAGCCGGCCCTGGTCGGTGACCCACCAACGACCATGCTCCATCAGGTCCTGGGCGATCAGGCCGGTGGCCGAGAGCTGGCGGAAGATCGAGCGCCATTCGGCCGGCTTGCGGTCTCGGCCGACGCCGAAGGTCGGCAAGCGGTCATGGTTGAACTTCACCACGTTGTCCGTGCGCTCGCCCAACAGGATGGCGACCAGATGTTCCACGCCGAAGCGCTCGCCGGTGCGCAAGATGGCCGACATCGCCTTCTGCGCATCGACGGTGCCGTCGAACAGCTCGACACCCTCCTGGCAGAGGTCACAGTTGCCGCAGGGCTCCGACACCTCGTCGAAATAGGCCAGCAGGGTCTGGCGCCGGCAGCGCGGCGCCTCAGCCAGCGCCAGCAGGGCATTCAGCCGCTGGCGTTCGATGCGCTTTCTTTCATCCGGCGAGTCGCCCTGCTCGATCTGCTGGCGGCGAAGCTGCATGTCGCCCAGGCTGTAGAGCGTCAGGGTGTCGGCCGGCAATCCATCGCGGCCGGCGCGGCCGATCTCCTGGTAGTAGGCTTCGACATTGGCCGGCAGATCGGCATGGCAGACGAAACGCACGTCGGGCTTGTCGATGCCCATGCCGAAGGCGACAGTGGCGGTCATCACCACGCCGTCCTCCTGCTGGAAGGCGTCCTGGTTGACATCGCGCACCGCCTTGTCGAGCCCGGCGTGATAGGGCAACGCGCGGATTCCGGCCGCCGCCAGGGCGGTGGCCAGCTCCTCGACCTTGCGGCGCGACGCGCAATAGACGATGCCGCTTTCGCCTTGGTGGGCAGCCACGAAGGCAAGCGCCTGGCGCGCGGAACGCTCCTTGGGCTTGAAGGCGAGCCTGAGGTTCGGCCGGTCGAAGCTTCGGACGAACACGCGCGGCGGCGCGGCGAACAATTTGTCGACGATGTCGCCGCGCGTCGGCGCGTCGGCCGTCGCGGTCAGCGCCAGCGTCTGCAGGCGGCCGCCGATCTGGCGCGCGAGGCTGCCCAGCGTGAGGTACTCAGGCCGAAAATCGTGGCCCCATTGCGAGACGCAATGCGCTTCGTCGATCGCCATCAGCGTGACGTGGCTTTCGGCCAGCATCTCGACCATGTCGGGCCGCGCCAGCCGTTCCGGTGCGACATAGAGCAAACGCAGCTCGCGCCTGTGCAACAGACCGAGCACGCGCGCAGTCTCGGCCGGTTCGTTGGACGAATTGAGACTGCCCGCCGCGACGCCCGCAGCGCTGAGCGCGCGCACCTGGTCGCGCATCAGCGCGATCAGCGGCGACACCACCAAAGTGAGGCCCGGCCGGGCGATGGCGGGAAGCTGGTAGCACAGCGACTTGCCGCTGCCGGTCGGCATCACCGCGAGCACGTTCTCGCCCGTCAACACAGCGCGCACGATTTCTTCCTGGCCGGGACGAAACTCGCTGAAGCCGAAGACGGAATGCAGCAGGGCTGATGCGTTGGACAGGGCGTCGGACATTTTCCCGGTCACAGTATCATCGCTCGACCGCACGTCGCATGTGGAAGAAGCACGCGACGCAATTCAGCCCCATTCGATTCACCAACGGTTCGTGTCGGCGCAGCCACACGCGCGCGCCGGCTGCCGTCGCGATCGGGAGGGCCTCCGATGATCGTCGCGTATCGCTCAGGGTCAACAGTAGTGGAGTAGTAGCATGACCCTGCACAAACCGACCGGCGTCGCCCTTGCGATTGCTGGTCGGTTCGGTGCTGCCCTATGTCACCGGTGGCGCAGTGTGGGGCGAGCGCTCCATCGAGGGCAATGTCTCGACCATGGGGTCGTTCTACGCCGGCACGACTTTCTGGACCTGGACGGTGGGTGGCGGCATCGAAGGACAGGTCGCCGGACCGCTGGACCATGAAGCTGGAATATCTCTATGTCGGCACGCCGAGCGTGGCGCTGTCGGCGCCCGGCACCACCAGTATCAACGAGCACTCGGTCGGCAACGTGCTCCGCATCGGCGCCAACTACCACTTCTAGCGGAAGATTACGGAACCCGCGTGCTTCCCGGCCCGGCCCCCCTCGACGGCATCCGGGAGCACGCGGCGACCCGGCGGATCTTGTCCCTTCTGCCCGGTGCGCGGGCGTAGTGCCTGATTAAATCGTACGGACAAGGGAAAAGGGCCTACGGTGCCGCAGCCGCGGATGCCCCGCGCTCAAGCCCAGCCACCCGAAGGAATCCCGATGTCCATGAAAAACCGCCGCAGCAATCGCGAGGCGAAGAAGCCCAAGCAAAACAAGCCGAAGGTCGCCGTTTCGACCTCGCCGTTCGCTTCGGCCAATTCCAATCCCGCCAAGACGACCATCGCCAAGCGCAAGTAGTCTAACCCAGCGTTATTAGGATCGCGTGCGTGCCATGGTCCTTGCTTAGCCGCAGGCACGCTTCGCCAGCCTCCACAGGCTGGCTCAGGCCGTCGAGTTCGAGGGCGACCACGCCGCGGCTGACACGACTAGGATTGCGCACCGAGATTTCGTAGACCGCGCCGCGGTAGCGCAGCGTCATGTCGAAGCCCGGCCACGCCACCGGGATGCACGGGTCGATCAGCATCGAATCCGCTTTGACCCTGAGGCCCAGGATCGACTCGATGCCGGCGCGATAGAGCCAGCCGGCGGAGCCCGTGTACCAGGTCCAGCCTCCTCGCCCGACATGCGGCGGCATCGAATAGACATCGGCAGCCACCACATAGGGCTCGACCTTGTAGCGCAGCACGCCGGCGCGCGTGGCGGTGTGGTTGATGGGATTGATGAGCGCAAACAGCTCGGCCGCCTTGTCGCCCTGACCGAGCGCGGCGAAGCCCATGATCGACCAGGCCGCGGCATGGGTGTATTGGCCGCCATTCTCGCGGATACCGGGCGGATAGCCCTTGATGTAGCCGGGATCGAGCGCGGTCTTGTCGAACGGCGGCGTGAACAGCAGCGCCAGCCGATCGCCACGGTGCACCAGCTGGCTGTCGAGCGCCGCCATCGCCTGGACCGCGCGCGTCCGATCGCCGGCGCCCGAGATGGCCGCCCAGGACTGGGCGATGGAATCGATGCGGCATTCCTCGCTCCCGGCGGAGCCGAGCGGCGTGCCGTCGTCGTAGTAGCCACGGCGATACCAGTCGCCGTCCCAGCCCTCGCGATCGAGCGCTCCTCTAAGCGCGTCGGCATGCGCCTCCCAGGCTTTCGCGCGCGCCGGCTCGTTGCGGGCTGCAGCCATCGGGATGAAGGCCGCGAGCGCGGCATGGAAGAACCAGCCCAGCCACACGCTCTCGCCTTTGCCCGCCTCGCCGACCCGGTTCATGCCGTCGTTCCAGTCACCGGTGCCGATCAGCGGCAGCCCGTGCGCACCCGTCTCGAGGCTGAGATCCAGGCCCCTCGCACAATGCTCGAACAGCGAAGCCGTTTCGTCGGCCGGATTGGGCTGAAAGTAGAGATCGTGGTCGCCGGGCCGCAAGGCGGGCCCGTTGAGAAACGGCACCTGTTCGTCGAGAATTGCCGAATCGCCCGTCGTCTCGATGTAGTGCGCGGCGACCGTGGCGAGCCACGCCCGGTCGTCGGAGATGCGCGTGCGAACGCCTTGGCCGGCAGGCGGAAACCACCAGTGCTGGAAGTCTCCCTCGACGAACTGCCGCGCCGCCGCGCGCAAGATGTGCTCGCGCGCCATCTCGGGTCTCGAGACCATGAGCGACATGACGTCCTGCAGCTGGTCGCGGAAGCCGTAGGCGCCGCTTGCCTGATAGAAGGCCGAGCGCGCCCAGTAGCGGCAGGCCAATGTCTGATAGAGCAATGCGCCGTTCAGCATGATGTCCATGGAACGGTCCGGCGTCTTCACCTGGACGGCGCCCAGCGTGTCCTCCCAATAGCCCGCGACCTCGCGATGGACGGCGTTGAGATCGGCGGTGCGGTAGCGCTGGATCAAGGCCTGCGCCTCGGCAGCATCGCCGGCCTGGCCGAGAAAGAAGACGACCTCTGTCGTGCCGTTACGCTCGAGATCGATCGTCGTCTGCACGGCCGCGCATGGGTCGAGGCCGGCGCCGACGCGTTGCGACAGCGGGATGGCGGCGCTGAGCGCCGCAGGATTGTCGATGGTGCAATTGCGGCCAATGAATTCGCCGCGGTCGGCGGTCCATGCGGTCTGCCGGCCGCCAAGGTCGGCAAAAGCCACGCGCGCACCGTGATGCATGTTCCAGGGATTGCGCGCGAAGATGGCGCCGGTCGCGGCATCGCGTTCGGTGACGACCATCGGCGCCGAGGCGCCGCGCGAGAAGCCGAGCACCCATTCGGCAAAGGCTGTGACCGACAGCCGCCGCGGACGTCCGGAGATGTTGCGTATGCTGAGCCGTGAGATCTTGATGGAATCCGACAGCGGCACGTACTGCAGCAATTCAAGCGCAATGCCATGCGCCACGACCTCGAACCGGCTGTAGCCCCGGCCGTGACGGACGATATAGGACGCCTGCTCGGAACGGATCGGCAGCGCCGTCGGCGTCCAAAGATTGCCGCTGTCGAGATCGCGCACGTAGAGGATCTCGCCGGGCCGATCGCTGACCGGGTCGTTCGACCAGGGGGTGAGCTGATTGTCGCGGCTGTTCTGCGACCAGGTATAGCCGCCGCCTTCGACCGCCACCTGGAAACCGAACGACGGATTGGAGACGACATTGATCCAGGGCGCCGGGGTCGACTGGCCGGGTCCGAGCACGGTCACGTACTCGCGGCCATTGGGGGAGAAGCCGCCGAGGCCATTGAAGAACTGCAGCGTCGCCAGCGCCGTGACAGGTTGCGTGGTCTCCGGAGGACCGCTGTCCGTCACGGGCTTGCGCCTGGCTGGCGGCAACACTCCACGCGGCGTCTGAACGCGATCGAGTTGATCGGCCAGACCGCCACGGCGGCTCAGCAGAACCACCCGCGCAACGGCGAGCAGCAGGGAGCGGGTCTCGGCGGAGATCAGGTCGCTGCGCAGGACGAAGATGCCGCCCGCCTCGCTCTCGAACCCGAGACGCGTGGGCGACCGGCTGGTGCGGACCAGCGTCTCGAGCGCGATCTGCAGGTCCTGCACATAGGAGGCGCCGCGCTCGTTCAGGATCACGAGATCGACAACCAGCCCTTTCAGGCGCCAGTATTCGCGGGCGCGCAACAGCTCGCGGACGATGCCCGAATCCTCGAGTTCGTCGATGCGCACCAACACGATCCGCACGTCGCCCGAGATACCCTGCGCCCAGAGGAAGTGCTGTCCGGCCAGGCCGCGCCGGATCGTATCCGACGGCGAGCGTAGCGACGGGTTGGCGTAGAGGACATGTCCCGCCAGGCGCTGATAGAGGCTCGCCTGGACAGGCGTGATGTCGAGATGGCGCAACTGTACCTGGGCCTGGGTCCAGGCCAGCGTGGCCGCCCGCTCGAAAGCGTTGGTGTCCTGGTGCTTGTCGATCGCATCGAGCAGCGCCTCGCGCGAGGACGCCACCACCGTCCAGAAGGCGATCCGCGCCGTGCCGCCCGGCGCAATCCGCAGGCGCCGACGCAGGACGAACACCGGATCGAGCACGGTTCCGACGGTGTTGGACAGACGGCGGCCGTCGACCGCGGCGACGGCGTTGCCGATGTCGTTGCCACGGCCGAGGAAGCGGGCGCGATCGGTCTCGACCTCGACCTCGCCAAGCGCCTCCCCGTCGACGACCGCGAGGTGGGCGGCCCATAGCTCGGGTTCGTCCGGGCCGCGGCGACGGCGTGTCGCCAGGATGGCGCCGGCTCCGGCCAGATACTCGGTCTCCACGAACAGCTTGGAGAAGGCCTGATGCGCCGAATCGGCGAGCGGCGGCGCCAGCACGATCTCGGCGTAGGACGTAAGCTCGATGTCGCGCGATTGACCGCCTGTGTTGGCGATGGATACGCGGCGGACCTCGGCGTCATCCTCCGGCGACACGACGACGTCGAGGGTCGTGGTAAGCGCACCGTCGCGCCGGATGAACTCCGCGCGATCCTCGGCGAACATGACGTCGTAGCTGTCGGGTCGCGTGCCGCGTGGCTGGTAGGTCGCCGACCACACCTCGCCGCTTTCGACGTCGCGCAGCAATACATAGCTGCCCCAATCGTCACGCGTCGTGTCCTCGCGCCAGCGCGTGATGGCGTGTTCGCCCCATCGGCTGTAGCCCGAGCCCGCGCCGGTCAGCATCACCGAGTAGCGGCCGTTGGACAGCAGATGCACGGACGGGCTGGCGGCATGCGGATTGTGCAGGCGGCGCACGACGGCCGGTTCCAGATCGTCCACCGTGGCGCTCACGCCGACCTCCTCGGCGCGCGGGTGGGCGACCGCGACGTCGCGCGGCGTGCGCTCCTGCAGGAGAAGCTCGGTCGCCTGGATCATCGGCTCGGCGTGGAAACGCGTGCGCATCACACCGTCGAGCAGCGCATTGGCGATGGCGACGACCGTCATGCCCTGGTGATGGGCCATGTAGGCCCGCACGACTGCTCGGACCTGGCCTTCCGGCAGACGCGACGGCGTGAAGTCGAGCGCCTCGTAGAAGCCATAGCGGCCGCGCCCACCGATCTCTGCCAATCGGGTGAAGTTGGCCACCGCCGCCGCAGGATCAACCATGGCGGCGAGTGCCGTCGCGTAGGGCGCGATGACGACATCTTCGCTGAGGCCGCGCTTGAAGCCCAGGCCCGGCACGCCGAAATTGGAGTATTGGTAAGTCAGCTCCTTGTCGCGCGCGTTGTACGCCGACTCGGAAATGCCCCACGGCACGCCAAGGCCGGCCGCATAGTCGATCTGTCGTCGCACGATCAGGTCGTTGGTCTTCTCGATCAGGCTGCCGAGCGGGGCACGCATGATCAGCGACGGCATGAGATACTCGAACATCGATCCCGACCACGACACCAGGGCCGCGCCGCGCCCGACCGGCGTCACTTCGCGACCCAGCCGGAACCAGTGGCGGGCGGGCACGTCGCCCGCGGCAATTGCCATGAAACTGGCGAGCCGGGCTTCCGACGCGAGCAGGTCGTAGCAACTGGGGTCGAGTGCATCTTCGGCGAGGAGATAGCCGATGGAGAGCAGGCGGCGGTCCGGATTGAAAAGAAAATCGAACTCCATGGCGTTCGCCATGGTGCGGGAAGCGGCTTCGATGGTCTGCAAGCGGCGCTCCAGCGCCGCCGTCGACGCGCCGTCCCGCGTGATGTCGCGACGACGGCTCTCGATCGACCGTTGCGCGGCTTCGATCCAGAACAGCATGTCCTCACTCGCGGCATCGGCCCGTTCGGTGGCCAACGCGCGGGCCAGGTCGGCCGCCCCGGCGGCGCGAAACGCAAGATCGTCGGACCAATCGGCAAGCTGCAGCAAGGCGGTGGCAAGATCGTCCAGCACGCCCGCCAGTTCGCGCGGCGTGACCAGGTGCGTGCGCCGGTCGTCGGGCAATGCCCGCAGCGCCTTGCGGGCGAGCGCCAGGCTGTCGCCCGCGCCAGCGACCATACTGGCCCCACCGGCGAGATTGCCGCGCCACGCCGCACAAGTGTTGGCGAGCGTGATCAGATGGCCCGCGAGATTGCCGCTATCGACCGAGGAAATGTAAGTCGGGTCGAGCGGACGAAGGTCGGACGTATCGTACCAATTGAAGAAATGGCCGCGGAAGCGTTTCAGGCGTTCCATGGTCGCCAGCGTCGCCTCGAGGCGTTCGACGGCCTCGAGCGTGCCGATCCAGCCGAAATCGCGGGCAGCGGCGGTCGAGAGCAGCAAAAGCCCCATATTGGTCGGCGATGTCCGATGGGCAACGACCGCGTTGGGATCCTCCTGGAAGTTGTCCGGCGGCAGCATGTTGTCCGCTGTCGTGACGAACGTCTCGAAGAAGCGCCAGGTGCGCCGCGCGATCAGTCGCAACGAACTCGCATCGGACCCCGAGATCACTAGGCTGCCGGCATCGGTTGGCGCCACGCTCACCCAGCGCGCGATCGCGGGCGCGAACAGCCAGGCGAGAATGAAGGGCACGGCGACCGGCATTGCCGCACTGCCGGTGCGCCAGACGAACAGCGCGGCCAGCGACATGATGAACAGACTTCCCGTCATCTGGCCGGCGAAGCCTATCCAATCGGTGCGAAGCATGCTCTTGGACTGAGCCGCGGTGGTCCAGTCGAGCAGATGGCGGCGGCTGACGAAGAGCCGATACAAGGTCCGGCCGATCGCATCCAGCATCAGCCAGGCCTGGTGAGCGAGAAAAACCACGAGGAGTGCGGCCTGGGACAGCGCATCGAGAACATCCGCCGCGAGTGCTGAAAAATGGCTCCGCGTCGTGATGCCGGCATGGCGTGGCACAACAGCGGCGATCACCGGCAGAATCGTCGGCAGCGCGACAGTCAGCAGGACGAAGCTTGTCCAGACGAGCGCGGCCGGAAGCGGGAGCGTCCAGCCCGCAAGCAGCGCGACAAGCGCGGCCGGTGCGGACAGGGTGCGCCGCAGATTGTCGAACATCTTCCAGACGCCGATCGCCGGAACGGCGCTCGGGTTGCGCTGGGTTGCCCGCTCCTTCACTCGGCCGAGCAACCAGGGCAGCAGCTGCCAGTCGCCCCGCGCCCAACGATGCAGGCGCGCCGCGGCCACGTCATAGCGGGCGGGAAATTCCTCGACGACTTCGATGTCGGACACCAGGCCCGAGCGGGCGAACACACCCTCGAAGAGATCGTGGCTCAGCATCGTATTGTCGGGAACGCGGCCGTGCAGAGCGGTCTCGAAGGCGTCGATGTCGTAGATCCCCTTGCCGGAGTAGGAGCCCTCGCCGAACAGATCCTGGTAGACGTCCGACACCGCCGACGAATAGGGATCGATGCCGCTGCTGCTCGAGAAGAGACGCTGGAACAGCGAGCCTTCCACTCCCACCGGCAACGACGGCGTCACGCGCGGCTGCAGCACGCCGTAGCCTTCGACGATACGGTTCTCGGCGGCATCGAGACGCGGCCGGTTGAGCGGGTGCGCCATCTTGCCGACCAGCCGCTGGATCGCATCCCGTGGCAATCGAGTGTCGGAGTCGAGGGTGACGACATAGCGGATGTCGGCGCGCGCCGGTCGCGATGCCGTGTCGAGGAACGTCGTGTCGATCGCACCGCGCAACAGACGATTGAGTTCGTGGAGCTTGCCGCGCTTGCGCTCCCAGCCCATCCAGCGGCCTTGAGCTTCGTTCCAGACGCGATGCCGGTGGAGCAAGAGGAAACGATCGGCACTGTCGGCATTCGGATAGCGGGTGTTGAGCCGGGCGATCCCCTCCGTGGCCGCCGCCACGAGGTCGGCGTCTCCCTTGACGGACTCGACGGTGGCATCCGACCAGTCCGACAGGAGCGCGAAATGGATCGCGCCGCCGGGATTGGAGAGGTAGTGAACCTCGAGCCGTTGGATCTGCTCGTTGACCGCTCTACGAGTCGTCAGCAATGTCGGGATGACGACCAGAGTGCGCAGATGCACCGGCACGCCCGCCCGCAGATCGAGGCCGGGCAGGAGCGATGCGCCGAACCCGCCGGTAATTGCCCGATTGACCAGCATCAGCGCGGCATCGATCGCCGGCAGAAGACCGATCAAGACCATCACCGCGAGCTGCCAGCCGGCGATGTCGACCTGCGCCAGCACGAGCAGCGGCAAAAAGAGAACGACAGCAGCCGTCAGGCAAACACTGGCGACGTAGCCGACGATCCCCGTCGCCGTGAAACGACGCCGCAACGCGAGACCGGGCGGGCGGAAACCCAGGGAGCGCTCGAAGGCGGGACGGCCACCGCCGATCAGGTGATAGCCGGGATCTTGCCGACGGCGATCACCATCACACGTGTATGGGGCCGACGAGGCGGCCTCAAGGGCGCGGCGCGCGATCTCCGGTTCGGCGAGGTCGGTGCCGCGGGCCATCCGCTCGAGGGCGGTGCGGTAGAGATTGCGGGTGGCGAAATCCATGGCGGCGAAATCACTGCCGGCGCGCAGGATTTCGTCGACCGGGCTCACCGCCTCGAACAGCTTTGCCCAATCGATGTCGGATACCAGGCGCATGCTGGTGATGATGTTGCGCACCGTGACGTTGGTCGCGCCCTGGAGCTGATGCTCCTTGCGCACCAGGTCGTCGGCGTTGGTGCCTTCGCGCGCCAGCCGTTCCTCGAGCCAGCCGACGGCCGGCGTCGCCTCGGGATCCTGCTCGCGCAGGCGCTGGACGAGCTGGACGATGAAGCCCTCGGAGAACGGCGCCCGTTCGTAGGGCGCGAGTGCCGCAGGGTCGGCGACGTGGTCATTCACGCCCAGCACCCGGTCGGCCACGGCATCGGCCTCCTCGCGCGCCGACCGGCGGCTCATGATGCGCACGGCCGAGCGCCGGAGATTCTCGACCAGCACGAGACGCAGCGTGATCGCCACAGCCCACAGCTCGCCGATGCTGAGCGGTTGGACGGTCTGGTAGGCGCGCACGAAGCGGGTCAGCGCCTCCGGATCGAACCGGCTGTCGGTATGGGCAACGAAGGCCCAGGCCACGCCGAACACACGGGGATAGCCGGCCAGCGGGCCGCTGCTCACCTTGGGAAGCTGGCGATAGTAGCCGGGCGGCAGGTCGGTCCGAACTTCGCGGACCTGCTGTTCGACGAGATGGTAGTTGTCGAGCAGCCATTCCGCGGCGGGCGTGATCGGTCGGCCCTCGTCGGCCGCCTTGGCGATGCTGCGGTAGGCTTTCAGAAGGACGCGCTCATTATCTGCCAACCGATCCACCAGCGACTTGCCGGTCGTCGGCGCGGCGGAGATCGGTTGGTTCGCGGCGAGGCTTTGCGCGTGCTGCTCCAGCCGCTCGACGCTGAAGAGCTCACTGCGGATAGGGTCTTCATCGTCCCACAGGGAAACGGGTTGCGCGCGCCCGAAGGCGCGCCGCAAGAGCGATTGCAATGGTTGCGACCTTTCCGCCCGTAAACGCGCGAACAGCAACGAGGTTTGCTGCGCACATGTATGAAGCGTCCAGCGGACGCTACGGACGCTCCCTTCTACAGCAAACGACGGGGCTGGACGAATCGTCTAGTGGCGTGCCGCCTGCCCGCCGTCCAGGGTCATCACGACACCGCTGATGTAGCTCGCACGGTCCGATGCGAGGAAAACCGCGAGGTCGGCGACCTCGTCCGGCTCGGCCGCCCTGCCGAACGGCATGTGCTTGGTGAGCTCCGGCCAACGCTCGGGATCGCCCCATTGCTGCTCGGCCTGGCCGCGCAGCAGGGTGAGCATGCGGTCGGTGCGGGTGGCCGGCGGGTTGATCGCCACCACGCGCACGCCGTGATCGACGCTCTTGGAGCCCACGGCGCGGGTGAAGGCCATCAGGCTGGCGTTGCCCATGGTGCCGGTGACGTAGTCGTAATTGTAGCTCTCGCCCGCAAGGCCAATGATGTTGACGACCGCGCCCTTCTTGCGCGCGTACATCTTCTCCAGCATGGCGCGTGTGGCATTGATGTAGCCGAACACCTTGAGCTCCCAGGCCTCGCGCCACTTGGGCTCGGTCATGGAGAAGATGTCGCCGCGCGGGATCGCCCCGGCATTGTTCACCAGGATGTCGGCATGGCCCACGGCATCGACCACCGCGCGCACCGTGTCACCCTTGGAGAAGTCGGCGGCGTGGATCTCGACCGGCACGTTGTGGCGGCTGCGGATTTTTTCCCGCGCGGCTTCGAGGGATTCCTTCGAGCGCGAGGCGATATGCACGGCGCAGCCTTCGCCGGCGAAAGCCATGGCGCAGGCAAAGCCGATGCCGCGGCTGCCGCCGGTGATCAGCACGGTGCGGCCCGATAGCTTGAGGTCCATATGATCCCCCCTTTCCGTCTGGAAGTTATCGCAACTTGTGCGGAATCGACATAGCAATGAGGGAAGAGCTACGATGCCGGTATCGAAAGGACAGGCGATGATCAAGGGCAGCTGCGCCTGCGGCGGTATTCGGTTCGAGGTCGAGGCGGTGCGTTCGATGACCCACTGCCACTGCACGACTTGCCGCAAGCTCACCGCGGCGAGCTTCGCCACCTATGCCCACGTCGAGAAAGCCAAGTTCCACTGGCTCGCCGGTGAGGAGCTGATCAACCGCTATGAATCCGAGCCGGGCAGCTTCCGCGCCTTCTGCCGGGTCTGTGGTTCGCTGGTGCCCGGACAGGCGTCTTATCTCGCGACGATGAGCGTGCCGGCGGGCCTGCTCGACGACGATCCGGACGTGCGACCGCGCCTGCACGTCTTCACCTCGTCCAAGGCGCCGTGGTGCGAAATCAACGACGGCTTGCCGCAACATCTCAAGTGGGTGCCCGGCTTCGAGCCGAAGCAACCCTCCGAGACCTAGTTCCTGTTCCTGCGCTGCGTCAAAGCCTGTAGACGCTGTCGATCCGCGCGCGACCGTCGTCGGTCTTGACCCGACCGTCCTTCACCATCTGGATGAGATGCGCCAGCATCGAGCGGCCGGCGGCGGCGTGCAGATGGACCGGCGTGTCGGCATAGTTCTTGGCGACCATCTGCGGAATGGTCTGCGGCCTTTCCTTGAGCCGCGCCATGATCTGCGCCTCGCGGCCCAGGCGATGCTCGATGTAGGCCTGCACGAACGGGTTGGGGTTGCGGATCTCGGCGCCGTGCGTGGGGATGTAGAGTGTCTCTTCGCGTGGCAGGAGCTTGCGCAGGCTGGCGAAATAATCCGCCATGTTGCCGTCGGGCGGCGAGATCACCGCCGTCGACCAGCCCATGACATGGTCGCCAGACAGAAGCGCCCTGTCCTCCTTCACCGCGAAACAGAGATGGTTGGAGATGTGGCCGGGCGTATAGACCGCTTCGACGTTCCAGCCGTCGCCCGCGATCACATCGCCGTCGTTGAGCTTGATGTCCGGCGCGAAGGAAAGATCGCCCGCTTCCTCCGGCTTCTCGTCGCTCGGCGGCCTGGGATGAGGACCGTAGGAATAGACCTTGGCGCCGGTCGCCTTGGCGAGGGCGGGCGTGGCCGGCACGTGATCGATATGGGTGTGGGTGACGAAGATATGGGTCACCGTCTCTCCCCGAACCGCGCGCAGCACGGCGTCGATATGGTCCTGCAGGTCGGGCCCGGGATCGACGATCGCCACCTTGCCGTGGCCGACGATGTAGGTGCCGGTGCCCTTGAAGGTGAAGGGGCTCGGATTGTCGGCGACCACGCGGCGGATCAGGGAGGTCACCTCCATTGCCGTGCCATAGTCGAACTTGAAGTCCTTGATGAACGGAATGCCGGGCACGCTGCTCTCCTACGGATGCGGCGTCGGAGGCGTCAGCTTGTAGAGCGCATTGCGGATGTCGGAGCTGACATAGACCGTGCCGGTGCGGCCGACCGCCACGCCGGTCGGCACCAGCGCCGGCGGCCCGCCAGGATAGGGCGCCAGGCCGATATCGAGGTTCGAGGCGATCACCGTCTTGGCGCCGGTCGCCGGATCGATGGCGACCACGCGCTTCTGGCCGACCTCGGCGACATAGAGCAGCCCGTCGGGTCCAAGATCGATGCCCTCGGGACCGGCCAGCCCATCGGCCACCACTTTGCGCACACCCGTCGCGACGTCGATCTGGGTCACCGCACCGGCGGCAATCTCCGTGACGTAGATCAGGTTGCCGGGGCCCTGGACCAGCGATACCGGGCCGCGCAGATCCTTGACCACGGTGGAGCGCGTCTTGCCGTCGGGGCTCACCTTCACGAGGTTGGCGCTCGCCAGCTCGGCGACGTAGAGCGTGCCATCGGCCGCCTCCAGCGCGTCGACGGGCGCGGCGAAGTCGGCAAGGCTTGCCACCAGCTTGCCGGTCTTGCGGTCGACTTTCTCGACGGTGTTGGAGAACCAGCTGGTCAGCAGCACGTGCTTGGGCCCGATCGAGATGCCGATCGGATAGGCGTGAGTATCGCCATGCACGCGGATGACGTCGGCCACGGCGCCGCTTTGCCCGTCGACCGTGCGGTAGCTAAACACGTCGGCCACGTGCACCGTGTCCTTGCCGCCTTCCGAGACCACGGCGAGGTCGGATGGGACGGCAAGCTTGCCCTCGACGATGGTCTTGTGCGCGCCGGTTTGCTTGTCGACCAGATAGATGCCGTTGTCGGTCATCGAGGTGACGAACAGGCGGCCGCGCGAATCGAAGGCGAGGTTGTCGAGGCCGGGCTTCATCGAGGCGACCAGCTTCTTGGCCTTGCTGGTCAGGCTGACGCTCCATACGCCGCCGGTGCCGGTATCGACGACATAGACGTTGTCGCGGTTCTGCGGATCGATGTTGGCGGCGGCTGGGGTCTTAAAGCCCTCGGCGATCACTTCGATCGCGCCGGTCTCGAGGTTGATCTTCACGATCTGGCCCTTGAACCACAGCGGGCCGTAGAGGAAGCCGTCGTCCTTGTGGATCTCGAAGCCGTTCAAGCCGCCCATCTTCTCGGCGATGCGGCGGAGCTCGCCGCGAGGAAACGGCTTGAACTCGGGCTTGTCGACGTTCTTGAGGTCGACCTCGTAGAGCGCGTCGCCGAGGAACACTTCAGACACGAACAGTCTGCCGTCCTTGCCGAAGGCCAGCGAATTGGGTCCGCTCATGCCGTTAGCGACCTCGATGGTCTTGCCGTTGGGTTTGCGGATATAGACCTTGCCCAGCAGGAAGGCGGTCCAGGCCATGGTGCCGTCATCGGCGAAGGCGATGTCGTCGGCCATGCCCGTCGGTGGGTCGATGACGCGGTCGACCTCGCCGGAATCGACCTGCACGCGATAGACCGTCTGGCCGACCACGGAGCCGGCGAAGAGCTGGTCGTCCTTGTTGAAGGCGAGGCCGTGCACGCCGTGAAACCATGAGCCCGGCACCAGGAACTGCTGATTGTACTCCTTCGCCGGTGTCGTCGGCGCCTGCGGCGCCTGCTGTGCCAGTGCGCCGGCCGTCCCGGCGACCGCGAGCGCCAGTGTCAGCGACGTGAAAAACCGGCACATTGCCATCCCGCTTCCTCCGAGCCTTCTGCGGCGCGGACTTTAGACCGGGCGATACATTTTGTAACGCCGAACCCTTCAGCTACCATTGCTGCAAGAACGCGCATTCCGCAGGAGGGAAGCCATGGCAGGTCCGCTTTCGGGACTGACGATCGTCGAGCTGGCCGGTATCGGCCCCGGCCCGATGTGCTCGATGATGCTGGGCGACATGGGCGCTGACGTCATCCGCGTCGACCGCACCAAGAGTCATGTCATGGACCGGCTGGCCGACCCCAAATTCGCCGTGCACAACAGAAGCCGCCGCTCGGTTTCGGTCGATTTGCAGAAAAAGGAAGGCGTCGAGGTCGTGCTGCGCCTGATCGAAAAGGCCGACGGCGTCACCGAACCGTTCCGCCCCGGGGTCGCCGAGCGGCTGGGCCTGGGACCGGACGTCTGCCTGAAGCGCAATTCCAAGCTGGTCTATGGCCGCATGACCGGCTGGGGCCAAGAGGGGCCACTGGCCAAGGCAGCCGGCCACGACATCAACTACATCGCGCTGACCGGCGCTTTGCATGCGATCGGCGTCAAGGACAAGCCCACGCCGCCGCTCAACCTCGTCGGCGACTTCGGTGGCGGCGGCATGCTTTTAGCCTTCGGCATGGTGTGCGGGCTCTTAGAGGCGCAGCGGTCGGGCAAGGGCCAGGTGATCGACGCGGCGATGGTCGACGGCGCGGCCCTGCTGCTGGGCGGTATCTACGGCATGGTGGGCGCGGGCCTGTGGAACGACAACGATCGCGAGACCAACATGCTCGACGGTGGTTCGCATTTCTACGGCACCTACGAGACCAAGGACGGCAAGTTCGTCTCGGTGGGCGCGATCGAGCCGCAATTCTACGCGCTGCTGCTCGAGAAGACCGGGTTGAAGGGCGAGAGCCTGCCGGGGCAGATGGACCGCAAGGCGTGGGCCCAGCTCAAGAGCCGGCTCACCGCCATCTTCCGCAGCAAGACCCGCGATGAATGGTGCGCGATCATGGAGGGTACCGACATCTGCTTCGCGCCGGTGCTCACCATGAAGGAAGCCTCGCAGCATCCGCACGCCAAGGCGCGCGGGGCTTATGTCGATGTCTCGGGCTTTGCCCAGCCCGCGCCGGCACCGCGTTTTTCGCGTACCAAGGAAGGCATCAAGGGGCCCGCCGCCAAGCGCGGCCAGCATACCGACGAGGTGCTGGGCGAGAGAGGCTTTTCGGCCAAGGAGATCGGCGAGCTCAAAGCTGCGGGTGTCGTCGGCCCGCAATGAGTCTCCTTCCCTCCCCCGTCTTACGGCAGGGCTATCGCATGTGGTTGAGCATGTCGAATAGGAAGGCATCGTCCCATCCAGCGCGTTTGAGCTTGGCGCGTAGAGCTGTTTTGGTGTCGGGGTGAGCGCGAGCGATATTGAGGGC
>Ga0070698_100000733_pt1 | contig 35257 bp, 30 predicted proteins | sample KBSK1502metaG_FD_65477 | JGI IMG/M metagenome (GOLD analysis project Ga0070698, IMG submission 65477) | Corn, switchgrass and miscanthus rhizosphere microbial communities from Kellogg Biological Station, Michigan, USA - KBS K1-50-2 metaG | ecosystem: Host-associated > Plants > Roots >... | reverse complement strand
TCCCGGCTTGCTTCATCGATCGATTGCAGGCTGAGGTCGAATTGCGTCGCCACCAAATCGAGTTGCCCGTTGAGTTGCTCGACCGCCGGTCCGAGTGCCTGCTTCCACATCGCCTTTTGCTCGCCGGCGCTCGGCCGGTTCACCTCAATGCGAACCATGCGCCGGGCGCGCGCGCGCAGTGTTTCGCCGCTCATTACGAACAGAAATGCCTGCGTCGTTTCCAGGAATGAAGCCAGCGGGAGAGACGCGTTGGCGTCGTCTGCTTCAATCAAAAGGGCGCAATCGGAAAGTAGTGCGTCGCGCTCCCAAAGACGCGACAAGGCCTCGCGTTCGACAGCGTTCGCCGGCAAATCCGAGGCGCGCATGGTGTGCAATTGCAGTCCGAACGCCGCGCACGCCGCAGCGGCGACAGCGCGTTTGCCAGTCGTGTCATTGCCTGAGATTTGAATCACCGGCAAGGCTGCCAGCTCGTTGTTTGCTGACCATGCTGCCGCAATGGTGTTTAGACTCAGGCGCTGCGATTCCGGCAGTTCGGCGCGGGCGGTGCAGGGCTCGATGATTCCGCGCAACCGCTCATCCAGATACGAGATGCCGCAGAGATAGTGCAAAATGCGCTCGTCAATTTTGAGCTGTGCGGCTGTGATCCGGTTGCCGCTTGCAACTTCGATTAGCCGCCACCGTCGCAATGATGACGACGGCGCGAAAGCTTTCCACTCAGCGTCTGGAAAGATCGACATGGCCAGCGAAAACGTCGGGTAATTAATTCGCTCGTCGCCATGCGCCGCGGCACACAGGGAAGCAAAGTCCGGATGGATCTCCATCCCGGCGCACAACAAAAGGAGCGAGCTTTCGAATTCGCTGAGCTCAAAAAGTCTGCGCAACCTTTCGAGCGTCGACGGAGCTTCCTCATCAACAAAACTGCCATAACCGGACGGCAGAATGATTCGGCTGACGTGGTCGCGAGCAGTTGTCGCGTTTGAAGAGTGCACAGGTACGCGCGACGGTTGCTGGGCCTGGCCTTCCAGTGTCGCGCGCACTTCCGCGAGCGCCGCCGTCAGGTGGCGTTTGCATTTCGTCTCCCAGTTGCTCGTGTCATTCGTCATATCGTTACTGTGGGTTTCGCATACTTTCCGGCAACAATGTCGAGCGAACTCTCGGCGCCGTCGACTTGCACCCGCACCAGATAGTCGCCGGGGATTACATTCTTGAAAGCGATCGTTACCGAAGCGGTCTCTGTGTTCGGATCGACGACCCCATTTCCCGGAGCCGCTTTGAAGCTGTAAGATCGGGCCGGCCCGTTTGGCGGTGGACTCAATTCGTTGAGCAGCAGGACGACTCGCTGCGTCTTTTCTACTTTCGGATTGAAATCAATCTTGATGTTGCCCGACTTCACGTTGACGCCGTCGACGATGGCCGCCACTACGCCTGTCGGCGCGTTCGCCGTGATGATTGGGCGCAGGACGAATACTTCGACGTTTGATTCAACTCCGGTGTGATCGACGTCCGGCGTGCCCATCTTTCGGATGTGCACGACTTGAACCGGTTGAATGCCCGCGTACATGCCTGCCGGAAGCGGCGCCGGGAAGACGAGAGTGATTTGCGTTTCGCGCAGATCGCTCGTGTTCGCTGTCATGTCGCTTCCGCCGATCAGGACTTGCGTATTGTCGCCGCGCAATTGCTGGCCCTTTATCAACAGAGTGCTGAGCGCATTAATCGGCGCGGCTTCATCCGCTGCATTCGCGACGCTATCGATGACCGGCTGATCGAACGGCACGACATAGAGATTGCGCGCGGCAACCGGAAGCGCGCTCTTGGTTGACCGGCTGCTCTGGATCAAAACCACGGTCACTTCATAGCCGGCCGTCGGTCGATAGTGCGCGTTAATGGCTGACCAAAGATTCGAAATCTGCTCAATGTTCAAAGCCTCGGGCGTGATTTTTATTTGCTCGACCTGATCGGCGAGTTCCGAGGTGATGAGCGCTGTGGGCCAATCAGGCGGAGGCGCAGCGGGGTTTAATGCTTTGCGAATTGCGTCGCGGGTCAGCACCGGCGTTTCGTGCAGCAACTGCATTGCATGGCCCAGGACAATCTCCGGATAGAAATCCTTGGCGCCGTACGCCGTCAGCAGGTAATGCAGGTTCAGTGCCAGCGGATTATCGTCGATGCGATCGCCGCTCTGATTTCTGGTCGGCAGCCCAACGTTGCGCCAACCCGAATTGAAAATCGTCTGATGAAGAAACAGATTCAGTTGAGTAGGATCTTCAGACCCGGTGACGTCGATCCGATCTGGTGGGACTGAGCTCACGGTAACGTCGCCGCCGACGATGTCGCCGACCTTGAAAGCCTTCAGGCCGTTCGCCAAAAGATCTTTCAGCACTGCCGTGACGGACGCGATTGCGAGAGCGTTGCTCACCCTGGTTCTCCATTGCGCTGCTTCAGATACTCGTCGAGCGAGAGAGCTTTCGTCGCTGCCTGGCGCGCGACGGTGGTAGTGGTTTGAACCGGCGCCATGATCGCCCTGACGTCGACGCGGCCGATTGTGATGCGAACGGACGGCAGTTGCTCGGCGACAATCTGCGGTTCGACAAGAAGCGGTTCCGAAACGTCCGTCTTAACGTCCGGCTTTACTACGATTGTCTGAGCTTGAAACGCTTCCGGTTGTAGTGATTTCCTATCCTGTATTTGAGGTTCGGGCGCGGCACCGGCCGCCGTCTCGATTAAATTTGTTTGTTCGATCGTGATCGCCTGCGCGATTTGAATGTCTGGCTTTACAGCGTCGGGCATTGCGGAGGCTTTTGCATTCAAGTTCGGATGTTCTGCCGGACTCTCAATTGAAGGTTCATTCGCCCGCGCTTCCGTTAAGCGAATGGTGGCGCCTTCCCCGATTAACTTCGTCTCAGGCGCCGGTTCAACTGACTTCAGAGGTCTAATGCTCGGAAGACGATCGCCGATGTAACCGGTTTCAATCGCGGGAGGAGTTTTCGTGGGATCGATGGGCGACGTGATCAATTCTGACTTATGCGCGGCGGCCTTTTGGTCCTGACTTCGAGGAGCCTTGCCCGGTTCCTGCTTACTGTGTTTGTTTAGCGTTATCTCGCGAAATTTGACGCGCGGACCGGCTGCCGGTTCAAACAACGACGGCAGCCGCGGCCTGATCGGCTGCGGCTGTTCCAAAGCGCGGGCGGCAAGTGTCCTCAGATAGCTCATCCATTAACAATGCCGAGATAAATGTTTCGGCGCGTGGCGCTCATTGCGAGAATGTCTGCTTCGCGCCAGCCGTAAGCGGACGCCAGCTTGTGAACTTCGATCACCAGTCGCTGCGCCCAGGCGTCGAGTTCGCTCCAGAAAAAAGCCAGGATGTCGAACGCGGAGGTCCAGGCTCGCCGGCATGACGGGCATTCAAGCTCAACCTGAATGTTTGCTTGCGCGTCGAGCTGCGACATTTCCTGCTCCACTTTCTCCAGCACCTCCAACGGCAACTGGCCTGCTTCCGTCTCGCGGCCGTTTCTGCTCGTTGATAAAACACAGCGCTTGATCAGCAGCTGTCTTCCTGTCTCTACGTCATCCGTTGCCGCCGCGAACATCAGGTCACGGCTGTCGGGCAGTCGAAACCTCAACTCATATTCGTCGACCACGAGGGCGTATGTTTGCTTTGTCTCCGCAGAAGAATCCGCCAGGCGAATTTGATCAATGTCGAAGCCGAGTTCGAGTTGTTCGCGGCAATCGGGACAGTTGGTGATCGAGGCGAGCCGCCGCCCGAAGGTCGATTCGCGCAACGACAGCAGCAAGCCATCGCGCCGGCCGATACTCATCCCCGCCAGTGTCTCTGCGTCGAGATCAGGACGCGCGGCACGAATGAGCGTCAGCGCACGCTCAGTTTGAGACTGGGCCGAGCCACGCTCCCAAATCTCGAGCAGTTCTGGAGCCAACAACTGGCGCATGATTGACCTTCGCCCGCACTAGACAGGCGGCTCAGTGAAAGTCGGTTCGCTCGGCTCGGCAACTTCGTAGTCGCGCTCCCAACCTTCGTTTTCGAGTTTCAGCTTGGCAATCGCTACCGCGTTCGCATTGGCATCGAGATCCGGAAGCGATTGGAACTCAGAGACCCAACAGCGGAAGACTTTGTAAGAGAGCGCCAGTTGTCCCGCCTCGTTGTAAAGCTCGATCGTGATGTCCTTGCGAAAGTCTTTCAGCGAGGTCTCTGCGCCCAGGCCCGAGCCGTAGTTCCAAACCTTGTTGGCCCACTTCTCGAATTCGGTGTCGTGAGTTACGCCGCGCTCCATCGTAATCGCGTCATACTCGGTGCGGCCGGGCGATTTGCGGCTGCTGGAAGGATCGCCGCCTTCGCGATGCTTTACGACTTCGGTGGTGCGCTTCAGCGTGCTGACCTTGCTGACACCGGCAACGTATTTACCATCCCACTTCACGCGAAACTTAAAATTCTTGTACGGGTCAAAGCGTTGCGCGTTAACCGTAAATTGTGCCATCGCAGTTTGCCTCCTACGTTTGGATCTGTCCGGCCAGTTGTTGAATCTTGATGATGACGAACTCTGCTGGCTTGAGTGGCGCGAAGCCGACCAGGATGTTGACGATGCCGCGATTGATATCGTCCTGAGTTGTCGTTTCCTTATCGCACTTGACGAGGTAAGCCTGGCGCGGCGTCTGGCCCTGGAATGCTCCCTGGCGGAAGAGGCTTTGCATGAAAGCGCCGATGTTCAAACGAATCTGCGCCCACAACGGTTCGTCGTTGGGTTCGAACACGACCCACTTGGTGCCGCGATAGAGACTCTCTTCAAGGTAGAGCGCCGTCCGGCGGACGGGCACGTATTTCCATTCGCTTCCTTCCGCGTCTGAGCCGACCAGCGTGCGCGCGCCCCACAAAACATTTCCGTAGATGGGGAAGTTGCGAAAGCAGTTCAGCCCGAGAGGATTAAGGGCGCCGTTTTCATCGTCGGTAAGTTTGTACACCAGCCCCTGAACGCCGCTGAGCGTTGCCTCGACGCCGGCCGGAGCTTTCCAAGCGCCGCGCGTGCCATCTGTGCGCGCATAGACGCCGGCTACTACTCCTGAAGGCGCGAAGGTCCGCAGCGTGAAATCATTCAGAGGATCTCCAATCCGCAACCTCGGAAAGAAGGCGGCTCCATTTTTGTCGTGCACCGTCAGGGTCGACGACTTCCAATCGGCAGCCGAGTCAACATCGTTCACGTCGGGTGGAGCGTCGATCAGTAAGAATGCTCGTCGCTTACCACAGTAAGTTTCGGCCGCGCCGTAAATATCGTTGGGACTTACGTTGGGATCGAGCGCCGAGGGATTTCCAGCTTGCGCTCTGGTCGCGTCGGGGATGCTCAGCAGGTTGAAAAGATCCACTTTTTCGAGCGCATAGATCCCGGTGAAGGCGGCTTCGTTGCCGATCAAGTCGGCGGTCTTGGGCAGCACAGTGCCGTCGGCTCCCTCGACCTTGTCTTTCTGCGCGAGCGCCGTGCGACCTTGTCCAAGCACGTAATGAGCGACGTTGGCGGTAACCGAAACCGAACTAAGTTTCAGGATTGTCACCGCGCTATTCGAGCCGGCCGTGAAAGTTATTTTGGCATCCAACGCGCCCGGCAGCAGGTCCGGGGAAAGGAAGCCGAGAACGCGGATGCCCAGCCCGGTACTGCTCGGAACACAACGAACAGTCGCTCCGGGTATGTCAGCCAGCGCAACATTAATTTTCCGCTCCAGCAGTCGACACACGCCAAGAATGGATGATGGGACGGTCTCGCCCGCCTCCAGAAAAGTGACCACAACATCCGTAATCTTGCTGGTTGGTATGTCACTCGTTATCTTCAGCGTGTACTGCTTCGTTGGGTCGAGAGCGGCTTTGAAAGCCGCTAAGTTTGGATCGGTATCAATATCGCCGCCGACGGTGCCGCTGGCGACGGGCCGGCCAGCCGCAACGTCAGGCACGCTGACTGAGACCATTTGCGAACCAGTGTCTTCGTCGTTTACTACGGCCACGACGTAGTTCGCTTTCGAGCTGTCCATCGTGACGTCGCTGAAAGTCTCGACCGTCGAAGTTTCCAGGTCAGTGAGCGTTAAGTTGAATGCATTCGTGTCAGTCGCGGCTATGTTGTCGTAATCAACATCGATGATTACGTTGTTGGCCCATGCGCCCTTGCTCAGAGCCGCTACTGTCAAAGCCTTTTTTCCCGCCGTGACGTTGTCGAGCAGCGTGATGCTGGCGGCCGCCGCCTTAACGTCCGGCCCGACCACGCCAGCGTCCGAAGCCTTGGGCACGCGTACGACGTAAGCCTCGGTACCGCCGTTACTGAAAAATTGTTGGACCGCGTAGCTCAATTCGCTGTCCGATGCCAGCCCGCCGAACGAGCGCTCGAAATCAGCAAAGCTGAAAATGTGCTTCGCGCGATTGTCCAAGCCCCGGCTGGTATAGCCTACGAACGCGGTGATCGAAGTGGCGACTCCGGCGATCGTATGGACTCCGCTCGGCACCTCCTCGATGTAAACGCCTGGGTAAGTAACTGTAGCTGGCATTAAACTTCCTCCTTCATGTTTACCGAACGTTCCGGGTTAATATTCAGGCGATATCGCGTCCGATTGCGTCGCCCGACGCGTCGCGCGATAAAGAATCTGCGCATCCTTGCCTTTGTGCGCGGTAATCAATCCTGCGGCAACCAGTTCATCCAGCGCTTCTTTGATCGCCATGCGCGGTTTGGTCTGAAACTGCGGCAGCCACCATTCCACGATTCCATCTAACGTGTCTTGTGCTTCAGGATTTTTTTCCACGTACTCAACAATCGCTTGCGCAATCTCCGATACGCTTGCTTGCTGCATCATTCGCGGATTTCCGTGCAACACAGCAAAGCACGCGCCAGTGTGGAAGGCTGCACTTTTGGCGAACCTGGTAACTGAGATATGGTCTGTTTTGTCCGGCGAGTTTTTGAGATTCCGAGTTTGGGAGCGGAATTCGGAGCCCTAACGGCAAGGACAGAATTGTCCTGGGAGAATCAGGAATAGTCCGGGTTCAGGCGCGCGGTATCTTACTTTCGGGTAATGACTCTAGGCGGTGCGTTTGAAGCGATTCACATCGATTTGATGTTTTTGAATCAATTGCCAGAAGGCCCTGCGGTTTTTACGAGCGACCTGCGCGGCGCGCGTAATGTTTCCTCTACAAACTGCAAGCAGTCCCTGAATGTAATTCTTCTCAAATCGCGCGATCTCTTTGGCTTTTGCTTCTCGCATGGATTCTGTTTGCGTGCTGACTTTCGAGTTTGAAATCAATAGATCGTCAGCTTGCACGATTTCCTGATTGCACAAAACGATTGCTCGCTCAATCGCGTGCTCCAACTCGCGCACATTTCCAGGCCAGTTGTGCAGGATCAGAGTGTGCAAGGCTTCGGCTGAGAAGCCGGTAATCTCTTTTTGTGCTTCCTGCGCGTACTTTGTGAGAAAGTGATTGGCCAATAAGGAAATGTCTTCGCGACGTTCACGTAATGCCGGCAACGTCAGCGAAATAATATTCAGGCGATAAAAAAGATCCTGACGAACCTTGCCGTTGCCGACAGCTTCTTCCAGATCGATATTGCTGGCCGCGATGACGCGGACGTTAGCCTGCCGCATTCGTGGCGATCCCAATGGACGATATTCCTTCTCCTGAAGAAATCTCAGCAGCTTCACCTGCGCAAAGATCGGCAGGCAATCAATCTCGTCAAGGAACAACGTGCCACCGTGAGCTTCTTCAATTAATCCGACTTGAGGACTTGAGGCGCTGGTATAGGCGCCACGGTGATGGCCAAACAATTCGTTCTCGACCAGTTCCACCGGAATCGCGCCACAATTCACCGGAATGAAAGGCTTGCCGGCGCGTGCGCTGCCGTAGTGGATCGCTCGCGCATACAACTCCTTTCCCGTGCCCGTCTCGCCGATGAGCAATACGTTTGCATCACTGCCCGCGATCGATGGAATTTTTGCTACCTGCTGAAGAAAAATCGGACTGTTGCCAACCAGTTTTTTCGAGTGGCTGTGCGCGGCATCGGAAGTATTGAATTGTTCGCCGGCCGGACTCTGCTTTGACAGTCTCCACGCGCGCGCCAGCACGTCCGCTGCTTGAAACGGCGACGTAACGAAATCTGCCGCACCAAGCTCGAGCAATTCCAGAGTCAGCTCTGGCGTGCCGCCTTCGATTACCGCAATAACGGGAATTTCCGAAGCGGTTCGTTTTAGCAATTCCAGCAGGGAGCTTGCCGATTTGAGATCGCCGGGAATACTGATCAGGAAAACCAGTCGTGGCTCGAACCGGCGCATCATCGCCGCGAGTTCCGGTTCAACTCGGTGATCCTGGCGCTCTGCATTTAGATCGATTCTGGTAGGACCTGCAATCGCGAAATGCGGCTCGAGGACCTTTCTCAGCGCAAGGCTCCCGGCCATCGAGGAGCTAACGTCGAGTAGCATGGCCCGTTCTGGTTTCACGCTCGAATCCTCAGATTCAGAAAGGAAAAGCCGGACGTTGAGTGTTGGCGGAAAAGGGAGGACTTATCCCATCCCCTTGAGCTCTGGCGTTCGACCGGCTAAACCTTCTGACCGAACTAAGAGTCCGTTGGCATGAGCTATCGGGTTGCGAGGCAGTCAACGAGTGCTCAATTGCCACGACCGTCTGATTGTCCGCCCTTCGATTTTTCTCGGGGCTCTCCAAGTGACTGAGTTGGTGGCAGGCGGATACTAAAAGCGAATGTTCGAATTGTCAAGTTAACTGTAAGTTAAAGGGAAGTAAACGAGAGGCTTAATAAGTATTGCTCAACTTCTGGTATTAGCTTTCCCAAGTCGAGTTTCTCGTTATTCGTAACGCAGGGCTTCGATGGGATCGAGCGCGGCGGCTTTCCGCGCAGGATAGTAACCAAAGAATATTCCAACCGCGGCCGAGAAGATGACTGATCCAAGAATGGCCAGCGTGGAAATGAGTGTGGGCCAGCCGAGTAACTTCGGTATCAGCAGAGAGAGAACAACTCCGAGCACGATGCCGATAAGTCCTCCGGTCAGGCTGAGTACTATCGATTCAATCAGGAACTGGGTCTTTACCGCCGAGGAACGCGCACCGATGGCCATGCGAATACCAATTTCGCGGGTGCGCTCGGTCACTGAAACCAACATGATGTTCATGATTCCGATGCCTCCTACCAATAGCGAGACGCTGGCAATGCAGGCCAGCAGGATTGTCATTGTGTTATTGGTGGCGTTGGCGGCGTCAGCAATATCAGTCATGTTACGGACGGTAAAGTCGTCGGGTTCGTTGGCGCCCAGTTTATGGCGCTGACGAAGCAGGTCGGTAATTTGTGACTGCGCGGTGTAGGTAGCGTCCTGCGAAATTGCCGATACGTAGGCTATCTGCAAACGCGGGCTGCCGAGGATTTTCTTCTGCACGGTTGTGTAGGGAGCAAAGGCTATGTCGTCTTGATCGCGACCTTGTTGGTCCTGTCCTTTTCTCGCCATTACACCATTGACGCGAAAAGGCAGGTTCATCACTCGCAGAGTCTGTCCGACCGGATCCATGCCCGGGAAGAGATTGTCAGCGGTTGTCTGGCCGATGACGATTACTCGCGCTGCGGTCTTCACATCAGCGTCGGTAAAAAACTCTCCGCTCTGGACCGTCCATTTGCGAATTTCGGGGTATTGCTCGCTCACGCCCTGGACCGACGTATTCGAGTTGGCGTTTCCGGACACGAGCTGCGACCTGGCGTTTACGGCCGGCGTCAGCATCAAGACGCTGGGCACCTCGCGCTTGATGGCGTCGAGATCTTCGATTGTAAGAGTGTTAGTGCCGGTGTCGCCCGCGCCACTGCGTACACCGCCCACGTTTTGGGCGCCGGCGCTGACGAAGAGAAGATTTGTGCCGATGCTTTCGATTTGCGCGGCCACCGAAGCTTGCGCCCCCTGGCCTATGCTGACCATCGCGATAACGGCTGAGACGCCTATGATGATCCCAAGCATGGTCAGCACGGCGCGCATTTTGTTGCGCACCAAAGCACGAAAGGCAACGCGAATAATCATTAGCAGATTCATAAGTTTTTCTGAAAAGAAATAGTCCGCAGATTTCGCAGATTACACAGAAAATGCGGCAGAGGCTTTAATGCCCCGTTTTGATAATTCTTGCAGCCACCGACGCCTCTCTTACTGATTGTCTGTGTAATCTGCGAAATCTGCGGATACTTATTCTTCATCTTCGTCGTCATCTTCAATCGCGGGCATCAGGCGCAGCTCTGCGGCCGCATCGCGTTGTTCGGCAATCTCATAGTCCTTCTGAATTCTGCCGTCTTTGAAAACCACCACTCGCTTTGCATACTGAGCAATGTCCGACTCGTGCGTTACCAGGACCAGCGTAATGCCACGTTCGCGATTGAGTCTTTGGAATATCTCCATCACCTCAACCGAGGTGCGCGAGTCGAGGTTGCCGGTTGGTTCGTCCGCCAGAATCAGCGCGGGATTGTTGACCAGAGAGCGCGCCACCGCGACGCGCTGCTGCTGTCCGCCGGACAATTGATTCGAGTGGTTCTGCTCTCGCCCAGCCAGGCCTACAGCGGCCAGCGCATCCATTGCCCGTTCATGACGCGTGCCGCCGTCAACTCCCGCGTAGAGCATCGGCAGCTCGACATTTTCGAGGGCTGAGGTGCGCGAAAGAAGATTGAATCCCTGAAAGACGAATCCGATTTTCTGACAACGAATGTCCGCGCGTTCGTCTTTCGACATCTCTGAGACATCCTCGCCGTCGAGAACATATCTGCCGCGCGTCGGCCGGTCCAGACACCCGATGATATTCATCGTCGTTGATTTGCCTGAGCCGGACGCGCCCATGATGGCCACGAATTCACCTTCGTTGATGGTTAGCGAGATACCGCGAAGGGCGTGAACCTCAACATCTCCCATCGTGTAGACTTTGTGAATGTGGTCGAGCTGAATAACGGTATGAGGCTCGGCCGCCGGCGCTAGCAACGCCGGATCCACCATTGGGCTTTGAGGTTCGGTTACGAATGCCGTCGACATAGTTCCTGTTCTTAAGTTCAGAGTTCCAGCGTTAGCTTGGACCATCAAAGAGCAACCTAAAGGTTGAACTCTGAAGACATACTGATCGTTAGTTCCGCCGTCCGCCGCCTGGTGCGCCGCCCGGGCGCGGAGCTCCGCCGAAACCCGGGGCCGGACTCGAGGCTCCTTGCGCCTTATTGGCCGCGGAGATCGTCTGACCAATGATGACCATCTCGCCTTCCTGCAAATTACCTTCGACGACTTCAGTTGAAGCCCCGTCGGTAAGACCAACCTTGATTCGACGCGCCTGAGCCTGACCGTCGGCGCCGAGAACCCAAATCACTCTGGTCTGTCCTTCCAACACCGGAGCGCTGGCCGGAGCAAACTTCCGTTCGCCACCCTGCTGAGCGTTATTTGGAGAAGCTGAACTCGAACTACCGTTGATGTTGTCCGCGGCCTGCTGAGCGTTAGCGCCCTGCCGGCGACCCTGACCAGAACCATTGCCAGCTCCGCCTATCCGCTGGCCGTTTGCGTCCACCGGCGTGAAGCGCAGCGCCGAGTTGGGAACCTTGAGCACGTTGTTACGCTCGTCAATCGTAACCGTCAGGTTGGCGGTCATCCCCGGTTTCAGTTTCTGTTCTGGATTGCTCACGTCGATCACTACGTTGTAAGTCACAACGTTCTGCACGTTCGTCGGATTGAGGCGCATCTCCTGGATCTTGCCGTCAAAGTCTTTGCCGGGAAACGCATCGACCGAAAACTTGACGGACTTCGCCTGCTCCACCAGACCGATGTCGGCCTGATCGATGTTCGCAATTACCTGCATCTGCTTAAGGTCGTTGGCAATGGTGAACAGAGTCGGCGCTGACAAACTCGCTGCGACCGTCTGGCCCACATCCACTGTGCGTGAGACTACAATTCCGTCAATCGGCGAAATGATAGTTGTGTGTGTCAGGTTTACTTCTGCCAGGCGCAGGGCGGCTTGAGCTTGCTGCACCTGTGCCTCCGCTTGCTGCACCTGCGCCTGAGACTGTTGTACTTGGGCTTGCGACTGTTGGACTTGAGCCAGCGATTGAGCGATACCGGCGCCTGCCGCCGATTGTTCGCTAAACCTGGCTTGATTTAGTTGGGCTGCCGCCTGGTTGTAACGAGCTTCAGCAGTTTTGTAAGCCGTGAGCGCTACGTCATATTCACGTTGAGCAACCACTCCGCTCTTGACCAGAGATTCTTGTTGCTTGAGAAAGCTGAGCGCGTCATCTTGTTGCGCCTTCAGGACCGCCAGGTTTGCCTGTGAACTCGAAACTCCTGCCTGGCTATTTTGGACCGTCGATTTCGCGGCCAGGGCTCGTGCCTGCGAATCGCTTACGCCCGCGCGCGAATTCGCGACGCCGGCTCGAGCCAGCTGCAAACTTGCCTGCGCTTGTTGCAGCGCAGCGCGCGACTGATCGACTTGTGCCTTAGCAACCGCAGGATCGAGTTGAGCGACGACCTGGCCCTTCTTCACAAGGGAATTGAAATCTGCGTACAGTGCTGAAATTGTTCCCGAGGCCTGGCTGCCGACTTGTACCGTCGTCACGGCCTGGAGAGTTCCGGTCGCCGTGACGGTGTTGCGCAGATTTCCTCTTTCAACTCGCGCAGTCATGTAAACCGGCGCGCTCGATCTGTTTCCCCAGAAGTAAAATCCGCCCAGCGCGAGCACGGCTGCTCCGGCAACGCCCAGAATTAGCTTCTTGTGCTTGATGAGATTCAATCTCTTCAAGCTCACCTTTGCCCGGTCCTTTAGTTTGGGCACGCCCGTGCCCGCTCCGAGCGATTGAGCGTCAAATATTTTGGTCGACATAGTTGTTATTCGTTATTGGTTCGCTTCTCAGTATGTAATTGGCCCCAGTTTGCTAGACACCAGAACCCGAGGCTTGGTTACATCGCAATTAGCGAGCCGGATCGCTGTAATTTCCGCGTTGGGCCGTAACGCTAGTTATTCCCTCATATGAGTAGCAGGAGTAAAAGATGTTGCCTAAGCTCCAGTCCACATACCTTGAAGGGTTTCCGAACAGTTTTGAGGGCGATCCATCAAAGCGAACCAGAGTTCCTGAGTTGTAACGCTTTCCCGATTGGCGGTGTCTGATCTCCTGGACGAGCTAATTATGGCCTTCCCAGACCAGCACACAGGTAACAAGGAGTAAGGACTAAGAAAATGAAAAAACTTGGAAGGATCAAGATAGCGATTATTGGCGTCGTGGCGGCTGTGGCGTTGTCGGTCCCGATCGTACTGGCTCAAAAAGCCCTTACGAATCGTGGCGCACGTGGGGATCGCCATGAGCGCGGCGAGGGTTGGGGTGACCGCGGTGAAGGAAAGCACGGGGGCATGTTCAGAGGGCTCAACTTAACCGACGATCAGAAAGCCAGGATCAAGCAGATTGGCGACAACTCTCGGGAGAGCACGAAGGCGTTGCGCCAGGATCTCGAGACGAAGCGAGAGGCGTTGCGTCAGGCAAACGAGGGCGGTACTTTTGACGAGGCCGCAACCACTCAAAAGCTGACCGAACTGGCGCCCCTTGAAGCGAAGCTGATGGGCGAACGTTTCAAGGCGCGGCAGGAGATGCTGTCGGTTTTGACGCCAGAGCAGAAGACTCAACTTGAGCAGAAGCGCGCTCAGTTCAAGGCCCGCGAGGGTGAGCGTCGCGGACGTGAAGATGAGTAAACCTTTGATCTACCGGGACGGCGGACTCAAAGCGATTTGGGTCCGTCACCATAAGTTTCGATCCGGAGCGCTGCCTGACGAACAGTCACGAAAAGACTTCCGACCTGGAGTTAGCGCGTCTTGCGAGTGAAGGGGACGAGTCTGCCTTTGCCGAGATCATGCGCCGATACAGCCCGCGAGTCTTCCGGATCGCCAGCCGGTTCTTTCGCGATCGCAGTCAGGTTGAAGAGGCAGCGCAGGAAGTGTTCTTGAAAGCGTTTACCGAACTGAAGAACTATGAAGGCCGCGGTTCGATGGAAGGTTGGTTGACTCGCATCGCTACCAACACGTCGCTCAACATGCTTCGCAGTGCGAAGCGCCGGCCGCAATCAGCATTCGTCCTGACGGAAGCTGAAAGCAGCTGGGTTGAGAGCCAACTGGCGCAGGCAGCCACTGAACGTCATCAGGCGAGCGAGCGAAGTTTTGTAGCGGCGGACCTGGCTGGACGCGTCTTGCAGATGCTCTCTCCGGACGATCAGTTGGTCCTGACCATGATGGATGGCGAGGGCGCCGCAGTAAAGGATGTCGTGGGAGCGACGGGGTGGTCGGAATCAAAAGTTAAGGTGCTGGCGTTTCGCGCCCGGCGCCGAATGCGTGAAGCCGTGGAAAAACTTTTAAGCAGCAAGAAAGAAGAGTCGTGATCAGATTAGCGGACTCATTAGGGCATGACTCATAGCTGGGACCGCGATGCAACCGAAAAGTGAGAGAGGCGAGAAACGAAATGAAGAACGAACACATCATCAGCATTCTTGAGAACAAGCCCTTCATCGCGCTTGACCAGGATGACCTCGCTGAGATTCGCAGCCACGCAATAGTCTGTGAGTCTTGCCGGCAAATGTTTGCAGCCGCTCAAGTCTCAGCTGCTTTACTACAAGAGCGAGCAAAGGAAGTATTTGAACCCTCTCCGTTTTTTCAAACCAGAGTTTTGGCCGTCCTGCGAGAGCGCCAGCTTGCAAACGAAAAATGGGCCTGGAGCCGGCTTTGGCGCACGGCCGGCGGAGTGGCTTCCGCGATGGCAGCGACGGTCGTGACCCTGGCGATTCTTACGTTTGTCGTTCCGGGATCTCAAACCACGGAATTGCAGAGCTCCAATGCGGCGGTTAACTCATACACGGCCGAGGCAGTAGTCCTCGGCGAAAATGTTTCGCCGGACGATCAGATATCGGACAGCGACGTGTTCGCGACGCTCTACGACTCAGACGACGAGGTGGTGAAGTAATTATGGAGAAGATCGGCAAGAGCAAATGGCGGGTTCGCATCGCGGCGATACTTATCTTCGTTTTGGGATTCTCGGCGGGCGCGCTGGGATTGAATGTGTACCAAAGATGGCGTCACGGTGGTCAGGAGCACAGGCAGGAGTTTGCGCAGATGATCGATCGGCTGCAACTCAACAACGATCAGAAGGCCCAGATCGAACAGATCTTCAGCGAAACTCGCGGGCAGTTGCAAGCGTTGCGCAGAGATTCTGATCCGCGGGTGGTCGAGATCCGTCAACACACGGATGAACGGTTACAAAAGGTGCTCACACCCGACCAGTGGAAGCAGTTTCAGCAGATGCGTGACGAAATGCGAAGCCGGCGCGGACGCCGAAACAACTGATCTGCGCGCACCGTGCACCTAATGAGTACGAACACCAGCCTCGCGCGCACGCTAACTGTATTGCTATCAATCGACGCGATCTTACTTGGCCAGCGGCCTCATGATTGCTGACCTCATTCGGGAAAGGGAGAGAGGACTAATATGAAGAATAATTTTAGAACAAAGGTGGGCGGGGCGATTGTCAGTCTCGCGTTTGCTTTCAGTATTTTCGCCGTGACCGGCACGGCGCAGGCTCAGTATCGAGGCGATCGCAATGATCGCAATGATCGAAATGACCGCAGCGATCGCGAGGCTCAAAGCCAACGCCGGGATCGTGATCGCGGTGATAACCAGGATCGAAACCGTGATTGGCGGCGCGATCGGGGTCAGAGCCAGCGGCGGGATCGCAACAATGACCGGTACGATCGTAATAACGGCAACTACGGCCGCGATCGAGGTTATGGTAACGGCGGCTACAACAACGGTAATAACGGCGGCTACGGTAATAACGGTGGTTATGGTAACAACGGCGGGTACGGTAACGGCGGCTATAACAATAGCGCCCAGATCGCTCTTAACCAGGGATACCAGGCTGGCCTGAATACCGGCGCCAGTGATGCACAACGGAGACAGAACTTCGACCCGCAGAGATCGCACTACTACAGAAATGCCTCTTCGCAGGCTTTTCGTCAGGGCTTTCTGCGTGGCTATAACGAAGGCTATCGCCAGTACTCGGGGTATGGGAACGGAAACTACGGTAACGGCAACACACGCAGCCGGGCCGGAAGCATTCTGGGCAATATTCTTGGCCGACCTTGAATCAGCCCCAGCACAGACTAACTTCTAACTCAAATGCCATGCTGAGAAGCGTGGCATTTTTTTCTTTCGCTGTTTCAGAAGCCCGACGTTGAGGGAGGGCCCGTGGTCGTGGGAAGCCCTCCCTCCCGGTCGGGCTTCTGAAACACCCGCAGGTTGTGGTTACAGCGAAACTGTTTGCTCGGCCCAAAACTGAAACTCACGATGCTTGTGTTCTTCGGCTTTCGCCAGGGCCTCACCACCGGCAACGCGCACCACATGCTTGAAGACGCGTTGGCCTACTTCGTCGATAGTTTCGGTGCCGTCGATCACTCCGCCGGCGGATAGATCCAGATCGCTGCGCATGCGCTCGAACACGAGAGAGTTTGAGGCGAGCTTGATCACCGGGGCGATGGCGTTGCCAATGGTCGTTCCACGTCCGGTCGTGAAAACAATTACGGTTGCGCCGGCGGCTACCAAACCGGGCGTCGATTCCTGATCGTAACCGGGACCCTGCATCAGATTCAGGCCACGGTTTTTTGGAGTCTCGGCATAGTCAACCACGCCCTCGATCCGCGTCGTGCCGGCTTTGGCGATTGCTCCCAGAGACTTAATCGTGATGTTAAGCAAACCACCGACTTTGTTTCCGGTGCTGGGGTTCTGGTTGAGCACCGCGCCGAACTTTGACGCGTACTCTTTGTACCAATCGACCAGCGCGTAAATCGCTCGTCCGGTTTCCATGTCTTTGGCCCGGGCCGCCAGCAAGTGTTCAGCTCCGCAGAACTCAGGCACTTCAGTGATCAGGACCGTACCGCCGGACCGGATGAGAATATCCGCCGCGCGGCCAAGCGAAGGATTTGCCGAGATACCCGAAAAGCCATCTGAGCCACCGCACTTAACGCCCAGCACCAATTCACTGACGGAAACCTCTTCGCGCTGCGCACGGTTAACTTCCGTAAGCATCCCCTCAACTTCCTTCAAGCCGCGTTCGATTGCGGCCTGTGTCCCGCCCACTTCCTGGATTCCGATTTTGGCCATTGGCTTGTCGAACGGTCGATCGCGTTTGAGCAGGTACTTTTCAACCTCGCTGAGATTCGTCTTCTCACATCCCAGATCGATCAAGACCACCCCGCCGACGTTGGGATGATCGGCATAGTTTGAAAGCGTGCGCAGCATTACATCGATCGTCGAGCCGTCCTGGCAACCACAACCCTTGTTATGCGGAATCGCCACCACGCCGTCCACGTTCGGATATTTCTGCCGGCTGTACAGTGTGTATTCTGCGATGATCGAAATCTGCTGGGCCTCGTGACTCGCACACATGCTGGTGGGCACAACCAGGACAAAGTTGCGCGTTCCCACCCGGCCGTCGGGACGCCGAAATCCGTTGAAACTTTCCCGCATCTCCTCGGGAATGTAATCGGGAGCGGCCATGTGAAGATTGTCGGGTAATTCGCGCACAATCGGCACATCGTTCGACATGTTCTCTCGCGTAATCGCATTTCCTGACTCAATTCCCAGAGAGGTTCCGATGGGTTGACCGTATTGAAGCACAAACTCGCCGGTGGGAATCGCGCGCGTCGCAAAGCGATGTCCGGGCGCAACGGCCTCGGCCACGCGCACCTCGCCACCTCCCGGCAGAAATAGCTCGAGGCCGGGTGCGGTCTCTTTCTTAACGACCGCCACGTTGTCTTTGCGGTCAACGATGATCGCGTACTCGGCGATCGGTGAGATTAGTAGTGCCATTAGATCCTTTCCCTCTGTTCTACTTAAGCCAATAGGTTCGGCAGGACTAGCGAACGGACATTCGGATGGAGCCTGATCCAAAGACCTGGGTTGTCGTTGAGCTGACGCTGACGCGTCTCTCCGTCGTCGCTGATTTCCGTCTCAGTCAAACGCCTGAAGCTGGCCCGTTTCGCCGGAGCTGTATCCGCATCGACAATGGATTGCACAATTCGTTTCGCGCGCAGAAACGTAGCCGGGCCCAGCGTCAAGATATGCGTGGCCTGCCGGCACTCAGTTTCATCTGCTTCCGAGACTGCGCTGCCGCCGGCTTTGAACTTGGTGATGTGGTGTTCGAGGATGTCGCGCGAAATTGGTATGACGCCGCCGAGATCAGTCGCCCCTGCTCCTGAACCCGGTTTGATGTAAGCGAGATGCGAAGCGCCCTCGGCTTCCGGTCCCAGTCCCAGGAAGAGAAGATCAATTTCTGCAAGGGACTCGAGGGCTTCAAGATAATCAACCAACCCTGCTTCAAGATCGTTTGTGTCCGTCCGCATTGAGGTGAAGCTCTTCACTTTTCGAAAGAAGTCCCAACCGAGCAATCGCTCGAAGTCGCGCCCAAAACTAAAACTGTTCTCCATCCTCATCGGCGCCAGTGCGTCCTGTGTAAAGACATTTAGACGATCTAGCAAATTATCGGCTTCCGTCGCCTTCGCCAACTGGCCCAGCAGCCGGTGCATAGCCTGCGCGCCGCGACCGCCGAGCAGAATGATCGTCAGATCGCCGGACTTCTCACGCGCGGCCACCTGGAGTTCCGCAAGCATTGCCTGACCGACAGCCTCTTCGGATTCCAGCACCTCATACTCGAGCCGCTGCGACGTGAGCGAAGTCAGGACGGCCTGAGCGTTATCGCCCGCCTGGCTAAGCCAAACGTTATCGCCGGCTGTGCGACGATGAAATCGAGATTTAGTGGCAGCGATCATTTTTTCATTTCCGGTTTTTCAAGTACCGCGCCAGGCCGAGCTTCTGTTCTCTGATTCCATCGACAGCCAGGTGCGCCATGATTTGTGCGCCAGCAGGACTGAAATGCGTATTGTCTTCAATGCCTTTTGGGTAGTTCGAATTCTGGCCCGGCTTCAGTTGCAGAAAGAGTTTTCTCGACTCCTCCGGCCCGTAGAGTTCCAGTACTCTGGCGCTGCTCCGGTGCAGGTCAATCAAAGGCACGCGATACTCTTTTGCCACACCGCGCACGATGCCGGGATATTCGCCGTGCGTGTCCTGCAACTTGCCCTCGCGATCAAAACGTCTTCTCATTAACGGAGTCAGCAAAACAGGGAACCCCTTCTTTTCGCGAACCTCGTTTAGGAACCTCACCAGGTTGTTTCGATAAGCCAACGGCGGTGTGTATCGATCCACCTTTTCCTTTGATTCATCGTTATGTCCAAACTGAATAAAGACGTAATCGCCCGGCTGTAGTCGATCGACGATTGCCTGCCACCGCTGTTCGCTGATAAATGTTCGGGTGCTCCGGCCGTTTTGCGCGCGATTCTCGATCGCCACCTTGCCGTCCTGAAAAAAACTTTCCAGCATCTCGCCCCAACCTGTCTCGGGCCGCTTCTCGGGCAGCTTCTGCGCCATCGTCGAATCACCGGCCAGGTAGATCGTAATCGGGCGATTCTTGGCAACTGTTGCCTGGCCGGCCAGCATCGCGAATATTAGTAGAGCCGCAAACATCAAACGGACTTTCTTTCCAAAACCCGCGGAGCGGGTGGAAGCATAAAGCCTGGGGTGGAGCGAAGCGGAACCCCAGGTTGACGACCTCGAAAAAACGGAGCGCGCGGAGCGTGCGGCAGCACAGGACATTCGGTCTCCCGGTGGAGAATGGGTCTGTCGCCGCGCTTCGCGGGCTCAACCTCGTTGCTCCAATCGATCCTGGGGTTCCGCTTCGCTACACCCCAGACTCTATGCTGTCGCCGCGCTTCGCGGGCTCAACCTCGTTGCTCCAATCGATCCTGGGGTTCCGCTTCGCTACACCCCAGACTCTATGCTGTCGCCGCGCTTCGCGGGCTCAACAAACTCACAGCACTTTTCCGTTCACCCGCACATTGCGCAGCTCAAGGCCCTGAACGTTCTTGACAATGCTCGGCTCGGATGTCTTGTCGAAAGTGCAATTCTCCAGGAGCACGTTCGTGATCGGCGCATTGGGAAAGCCCTGTAGGTCCATAGCGAACTGGCTCTTGCCGCTCTTCAGATTTTCGACCTGAAGGTTACGGAGCACCGGCGTGTATTTGCCGTTGGCCCCCTCTTCATAATTGAAATCGACGGTGATGGCGGCATGCGCCACTTCCCCGATCGTGATGTCGCGAAAGAACAGATTTTCGAGCAACCCACCGCGCATCGCATTGTTCTTAAAGCGCAAACCATGATCGAGTCTGGGGCTATTCAAAATGCAGTTCATCGCGAAGACATTGCGCACGCCGCCTGAGATTTCACTGCCGACAGTGATGCCGCCGTGACCGTCTTCCATTTTGCAACCACGAATGATTATGTTCTGTGCCGGCACGGCGACGCGCCGCCCGTCATCGTTCCGTCCGGCTTTGATCGCAATGCAATCGTCGCCCGTCGCAAAGTAACAATTCTCAATCAGGACGTCATTACAGGATTCCGGGTCGCACCCATCGCAATTGGGTCCCGACTGAGAAGTAGAGTTGGCTTCACGTTCCACCCGGATGCCCCGGATGGTTACGTTGCTACAAAGCACCGGATGAATCTGCCACATCGGCGAATGCCGGAACGTTACCCCTTCAATCAAAACGTTCTGGCACCGGTAAGGCTGAATGAACTGTGGCCGCAGGTAACTGCCTTCACCATAGATGCGCTGGTTTACGGGCGTAGCGTTGGCCACCTGTTCGTACAACAGACGGCGCGCCTTACTTTGATCCGGATCGCCTTTCTTCCATCCGCATTGCGCTCGTCCTTTCCACGGCCACCAATGATCGCAATCAGCATTGCCGTCGATCACGCCTTCGCCTGTGACCGCCACATTCGTCTGCTCAAACGCGTAGATGAACGGCGAGTAGTTCATCAGCTCCATGCCTTCCCATCGCGTAAAGACCAGTGGCAGGTACTTCTTCGGATCCTGGCTGAACTTGATCGTCGCCCCCTTCGCGATATGGAGGTTGACGTTGCTCTTGAGATGAATCGCTCCGGTCGAATAGACACCCGCCGGTATCAGCACACGTCCACCGCCCGCTTTGTTACAGGCTTCGATCGCTTTGCGAAAGGCCTCAGTGCAGTCAATCTTTCCGTTTCCGACCGCGCCGAACCTGGTCAGGTCGAACTGACGGTCGGGAAACACGGGCGCCTTGATTCGCTTGAGGATCTCTGGGACCTGGGTCCACGGATCACTTGCAGCAGTATTAATCGATGGCCAGCGCAAATTGCGGCCGGTTGCGAGGTCCCGGACGAGTAGCACTCCGGCGCCACCAGCCAGAAATGCCTTTAAAAAATCTCGACGATCAGACATGAACCCCGTTCTCCTATTTAGCCGCGACTATGGCGACCTTTCTCGACCACGCCGGATAATCCTTCCGAATAAGTTTGCCCGGCTCGTCCGTGTACCAACGATATCCGTTACGCCGCTCAGCTTCGATTTCAGACACGTTGTATCTAATGACCCGATCGCGCCCGCTGAAGATAGGCCGGTTGGTTTCGATTTCGTAGAAGCGCGCCCACAGCGGAGGCGCGCTTTCGTCTGCTACTACCCGGCGATCGTTCTCTTCGATCCAGCGGATACCGTTGAGTTGTGCGCTCGTAAACCAGGCGACAGCGGACTGAATGGCAGCCACGACCCGTGCGTCGGGATGATCGATGTCCATCAGGAAGCGAACGACGCCCACGCTTTCAAGGCCGCTCAGCGAAACCGGCTCGAACGTCCGCGCGGCCGCGGGAGCGAGTGTTACTTCATCGTGCTGGGCACACCACACCGTACGCTGGCCATGAGAGATCACCTGGGTCTTGAGAATGCACTCGATACCTTTTGCCACCGCTGTTTCCGCACGTGCCCGGCGGCCTTCGTCGACGAATAGATAAGCAGAGTTCTTTCGGGCAACGTCGCGCAGGAGTAACAGTACTCCAACCATTGCGTCGTCATTGAAAGTGATGTGAGTGTAATAACCTGGCTTCAACGGATAATACTGCGGCCAACCTCCATTGCCGTACTGCGCTTTGAGCAGATAATCCAATCCGGCGAGGAAGCATTCTTTGTGGCGGGCCGATCCGTTGGCTGTGTAAACCCAAGCAAGAAAGTTTAGCTGCGTATAGGTGGCGCCGTTGTCGATGGTTGAATCGTCGAGCTGCTTCTCTCGAGACAGAGCTAGTCGTTGGTCCGCAGTCAGGATAGCCGCCATGTCTATGTTCTTTGGCCAACCGCCACTGCTGCGTTGATAGAGAATCAGATTGTCGGCGATGCGGGCCGCATCAGTACTGCCGTACCATCGGGCCTTTTGTCTGAGCGCATCATGCCACTTGATCGTGGTACTTGCAGCCTGGGTTGTAGCGCGCACACGTAAAACCCCGGCTGGGTCGCCGGCAAGCACCACGATCAAGAATGACGCCGCGATTCGAAAGTTCATTTAGCCTTCAGCGGATTCCAACCATCCGCGCCCCTCAGAAAAGTTGCCGTCTCGAAAGGTTTGACGTCTTCCGCGCCAAACTGCTGGGACCACGCCACCCGTCGCGCCGGATTCGCGCCCGGCCCACTGGATTTGTACTCCGCGAAGCGCGCAGTTTTTTCCCGCGCAGGATCGCGCCAGTTGTCCCAGCCTTCCGGTCTGATGTGACCATCCATCCAGGTATTGATAAAGACCACTCGCCCGAATGGCCGCCAGGGCCGCCCGAGATACACACCATTGCCCGTATGCGCGCCAGTAAGTTTACAGTTCAGAAACACAAATCCGTTCGTCTCGGAATCGTTGAGGCGCCAATGCGCAGTTACGTAGCCCTGGCCCTTGCTGTGGATCGTGCAGCTCTCAAATACAGCCGTTCCGTTACCAAAGATGAAATCGACGTGACCCTCGATATAGCAGTCTTTGTAGAACTGTCGCCCACCGTTGGCGAATAGAGTGTCCTGCCAACCAAGAAACCTACAATTGAGAAACACAGCTCGATCGGTATTGACATAAATAGCAACCGCCTGCGACCCGGTCCCGTAAGAGTTCTCGAACGTGATGTTTTCGGCACGAAAATCACTGCCCCCGATGTAGGTGCTGTACGAGAGTCTGGTATCGCCGGACGTCTTCGCGCTCAAATCGAACGTCAACTTTGTGCGTAAGGGATCTTCGCCCTGGAGGGTTATGAAAGGCTTCGTTTGAGAAATCTTGATTTGCTCCTTGTAGACGCCGGGCCTGATCCGGATTACGAATTGACGAGGGCTGTAGTCGGGAACGTGATTGATGGCTTCCTGAACAGAAGTGAAATCCCCCTGGCCGTCTGGCGACACAGTAAACCGGTAGCGTTTTTCTGCGGCTCTTGCTTCGCCCGATCTGAACATCTCAGCGACGACAACGCGGGTTTGAGGCGCGGCCCGAGCGTTCGCCCCAAAGGGCATGAGCCACAAACAAAGAATCCCGGAATAGAGCACTGCCTTCATTTCGCTTCTCGATCCGCTGAGTGGCCCAGACTTCAGTCTGTGATTGACCCTTCGGCGGAGATGCATCACCGACTGAAGAAAGCTCTAATGAAGTTCTTTCGACGCATAGCGTCGACTTGAGCCTAGCCCGGCGTTTCAACGCCGGGTAGTGTTCAGCAGTGCCTCTAGGTCGCCTCGCGACGTTTGAAGAATGAGGATTCAAGCGTCGCTACGCGACGAAAGAATTTGCACTCGACCGTTTCCCGGCGTTGAAACGCCGGGCTAAATTCAAGCTGCCGCTACGCGGCACTCCAACTTAATCCGAGGGTCCCTCAGTCTGTGATTTCTCACAGCCAATCACGACTTGAAGTCTGTGCCACTATTGAGCCGGGAATTGTTCGACTGCTCTTTGACGAAGGGCCGTTTCGAGCTCGGGGTTAACCCGCAGACGGCCCGGCTTCAAACGATCACGAGTCAAGGCTCGTCAAAAGACGAACTTCACACCAAGCTGGATGTCACGCGGATTGTTTCTCTGCGTGGTGACAATTCCAAACGTGGCGGCATTGCTTGGATCGAGACCAATCCCGTTGCCGAAGTACGGGTGGTTGAAGGCGTTTATTGCTTCAGCACGAAGCTGCAGTTTTGTCGTCTCGCTAAACTTGAAGTTTTTTGAGATCGATAAGTTGACGTTCAGGAACGGCTGGTTACGCATCGCCTCAAGCGTCGTCGGGACGTTGCGGAGCCCACTGTTGAAATTGTTAAGCCTGACGATTCCCGCTCCATTGACCAGCGGAATGTTGAAGGCCGACACATCGATTCCGTACTTGTGTCCCTGCCCGTCGTTCTGGCCGGTGCGCGCCAACACCTGATTGAGATCGCCGCCGTAGTACCAGACTTGGGTTGGGCTCAGCAGGAATGGTTCGCCGCTTTGCCATTCGTAGGTACCGTTGACTTGCCAGCCGCCAATGATTGCGTCGACCCAGCGGTTCGCGTTTCTGCCGAAACGTTGGCTGCGCCCAACAGGCAACTGATAAACGACTGAGGTAGTGAAACGATCCGGCCGATCGTCCGGCGAGACGCGCTTTTCGAGTTCCGTGTCAGATGGGTTCAGGTAGCTCGTCTTCTCGCGCAACTTCGACCTGGTGTAAGAAGCGCTGAAGGTCAGGTTCTTTGAGAACCGCTGCGACACCTGAAGCTGCAAAGCGTTGTACCTGTTCGAGCCGTTGAATTGCTGAATCCATAGATTCGTGAATTGCGGGAATGCCAGCAGCGACTGCGCGCGCGTAATTGTGTTGGCGCTGTTGAAAGGGCTCGTGGTAGGCAACAAATTCTTGAAGGGGTTGGTGATCGTGGCAACCAACAGAGTGTTGGCTGCCGTGTCTGTTGTCGGATCAGTCCCAAGGAAACTTCTGGGAACGAAGTCGAAATTCCGGCTGACCGGCATGTCATGGCCCCAGGCCGACACGAAGTTTGCCTCGACTACGAAATGCGCCGGCAACTCTCTCTGAATGCCAAAGATCACTCGCGCGAATTTGGAGTTTTTCCGGTCGATGGGCAGCGCAGGTGCGTCCTGGGTGCCTACGTCGATGCCTGTCCCCGTAAGCAAACTCTGACTCGCGCCGGGCGAGGCAGCGGCTCCGATCGGAAATGGATTGGTCAAACTGGCGACGAAGGACAAACCGTTATTGTTGGTTGCGACGAACGGGGTCGTGCCGGCAAAGCCCTGCTGAAGGCCGAGACCCTGAATCTCACTTTGGTGCGGGGCCATGAAAATGCCGAAACCGCCGCGCACTACTGTCTTCTGGTTTGCCGCGTAAGAAATCCCGATGCGCGGCTCGTAGTTGCCCCGATCCGTCGTCCATGCCGCGCGGTTCGAGCTATCAGCATAGGTGTAACCTCCCAGCACGCGGAACTTGTCCGGCGTCAGGAGAAAATTAGCAGGGTTGGCATTAAAAGCCGTCGTATACGCCGCGCGCGCGTTAGCGTCGATCGGACTCACCGTCGTCAGATCAAATCCGCGCTGAATACGGTCGAATCGTTCTGAGAGCCCGCCCTCGAGTTCGTATCGCAAACCCAGATTGAGGGTGAGCTTCGGCGTTACTCGCCAATCATCATGGAAGAAGAATCCGTTGTAGACGGACTGGACGGAGTAGTTGATGGCGTTGTCGAGTTGGCTGGCGGTTGACCCGGAACCCGCGCTGGGCGTTCCGAGCAGGAAAGCAGCGATGTCTCGACCAAACGCGTTGCGCAGAGCGGTAGATGAATTGGAAGCCGGCGCGGTGTACAGACCGTCAAAGAAGAGACGGCTGCCCTGATATCCGTTGCTAATGAAATTCTCGCGCACGATGCGCAGGTCCCAGCCAAACTTGGTGGTATGGTTACCGAAAATCTTCGTCATAGTCGGCTGGACTGAGCCCATCATGAACGGACGAAGTCTTCCGGAGTTCCAATCCGAACGCATAGAGCCCAGGTTGGCGCGAATTGGTCGAATTGCGTCGAGATTTCTAATCTCAATCATGGGGAAGTATTGATAACCGCGAAAGGCGGCCAGCGCCTGCGCAGAGAAGGGAAGCGTCGCCGGATCGAAACCGGCACCGGGATGTCGCTCCTGGGTGAACTTGTTGAAGCTGACACGCAGATCGAAAACCATCGAGGACGAGAGCGAGTTGGTGTAGTCGATGTTGCCGCCATCGTTGGTCCGATCCTCGAATCCCTGAGTAATCGAGGTTCCGTTTACGTAGCTACTCTGCGAATCCGCGGCCCAGTCATAGCGGTCCTCCGGATTGAAGCTATGGTAGTACTTCCCAAAGATTGACTGCTTATCGTTAATCCGGTGATCAATACGCGTGAGCCAGGCGCGATATTTTTCGTGACGGATGACGTTGGAAAAATAGTTATTCTGGGTGCCGTTAGCAGTGCCGGCGAGGTTAGGTAGTGGATAAAACTTGAGCAATGCCGCGGCCACTGGATTGAAAAGAGTGGAAGGGATTATGTTACACGTAGGCGTCGCGGCGCCCGTGGCAGGACAACCAAAAGAAGTGCGCACCACGTTGCTGCCGCTGGTTGTGCCGCTGAAAGGATTATAGATAACCGTGTTGGCGGTCGCAGCAATATTGGTTCGATCGGCAATCAAAGCGGAGAAGTCACCATTGCGCATCGCCGCTGTTGGTACCGAGAAGAGTTGCGGCTCCGCAGTGTTGTCCAGCAGGCGTTCGTAAGAGAAAAGGAAGAAGGTTTTGTTGTGCCCGTCGTAAACCTTCGGAATGTAAACCGGCCCGTTCAATACGCCGCCGAAGCGATGATAAGTCCGTACCGGACGTTCCTGCCCGCTTCGATTGGAGAAAAAGTTGTTTGCCGTGCGAGCCCGATCGCGGTTGAAGTAGTAGACCGAGCCATGCGCAGTATTGGTTCCGCTTTTGACCGCAACGTTGACTGTCGCGCCGGCAGAGTATCCCTGCTGCGCATCAAATGCGTTTGTTTGGATCTTGAATTCCTGTACGGCGTCAGCCGGCGGTGAAAAGCCAACCGCGAAATCAAAAGCATAGTTCGGAGATCCGTCCAAAGTAATCTGATTCTGAGCCGGTGCTCCGTTTGATCGAAAAGCCGCGAGGTTGCCATTTGAAATAGGGGCAGTGAACTGCGGGTTTCCAGTGTAGACAACGCCTGGCGCCAACGTCGCGAGTTGATAAGCGGTTCCTTCAGACAGAGGTAATTCCGCAATCTGCCTTCTTTCGATCACCGTGCCGGTACTGACCGATCCGGTCTCCAGCGCGGTGTCTGAAACCACGGTCACCATGCCCGTTACCCCGGCTGCCTGCGTCTGCACGTCGAGGGTCAATTTGTCAGCAACTCGAACCTCGATGCCGTCGCGAGTCGCCGTACTAAAACCCTGGGCGGTGACGGTCAGGGAGTACTTGCCTGGCTGCACCAGCGGAAAATCAAATCCACCGTCAGCGTTAGTTACGACGGTTGCTGTGGTGTTCGTCTCAACGTTCTTGAGTACGACCGAAGCGCCCGGTACGACAGCACCGTTTGGATCCGTCACCTTACCGGTAATCGAGCCTCGGAACTCTTGTGCGCTGGCTATCGCAAAAGCGAAAAGTACTAACAGCGCGGCGCTGCCGGCACGGTGGAAAATGTTGGAACGCATTGTGTGATCCTTTCTGGTGACGATCGTCAAAGGTTTACTCAAACTGTTCGGAGCGCGGTTCGCTCTGGCGAAAAAGTTCTACTATTGCTGCTCAAGTTGGGTAGGAAATTCATTAGTTATTTCACTGCTCTGTTAGCGACTAACCTCGGCTGCAAACCACCTTCAGGCTCGACCCTGATTCCAAAGTGGTCTGACCAATCGCGGAATGGGGCACCTTGTATCATGGAAGGGTAAGGTTGGTCAAGTCCTTTTTCGGAAAAGTTTCGCAGACCAGCACTATCGGAATCAGCCGTAGAATTGCCCTTGACAGCCATGTGCCGCCGGTGGTTACATGGGGCCGGCGGATTACAGGGCGGTGCCGCATGAGCAAAAATGGTATGACCTCTATTAAGCTTGGCCGATTTCGGGTGGTTAAATCGGAGCGCGATGGTTTGATGGCTGAACAGGTCGTCATCCAGGTCCGCGACATGATTCGAGAAGGCAAGCTAAAGCCCGGCGATCGCTTGCCCTCGGAAAGGGAATTGGCAAAACGCCTCGGAATGAGCAGGGCGAGTTTGAGGCCAGGCCTGCGCTTCCTGGCGGCGATGGGCGTACTCACATCGCGTCACGGCTCGGGTAACTATATCGCCGACGGTCCACCGGCGCTCGACAGCGAACCTTTGCGGATGCTGGCAGCCCTCCACGGATTTACTCCCGACGAAATGTTTGAAGCGCGCCGGTTGCTTGAAGTCGGGTTGGCAGGTCTGGCAGCCCAACACGCCACCGACGATCACCTGGCTACCATGTCGGAAGAAGTTGCCGAGATGTATGCGGCACTCGAAGATCCACAGCAATACCTTATTCATGATATTCGATTCCATCGAGCCGTGGCTGCCGGCAGCGGTAATCAGATTCTGGCAGCGCTGATGGACATGGTGTCAGCAGTGATGTACGAGCGACGAAGTGTGACCGTTGAGCGCGCTACCGATCTAAGGCAATCTGCCGAAATGCACCGGAAGATTTATCGGCTGATTCGCGCGCGGAAAGCCGACGAAGCGCGCATTGCGATGAGCGAACACCTCACCCTGGCCCAGGAAGCGTTCGCCTCGGAAGAGGTTTCCGGCATGGGCCCATTCGAAGCTCCGGACGAAAAGAATAATTCGTCGAACGGAAAGAGCCAGTCGAACGCGAAACCTGAGCAGGCGCGGGCCGAAATTCGAAAGTAAGAGAGGGGCGGGTAGTGTTCAACTTCACTCCCGCAGGCCGGAGCGAGCTAAATGTCTTGACACGTTTTCCTCATCCCGTCTATAGTGCGAGCCTGATTAGGGAACCTGGAGTTAACCGCGTTCGCAACTTGAATTTTCCGATGAACAATAGTTTCCGTTTTAATTACTTCGCATTTACCTACCGCTACTTCTTTGGAGAAGAGCGGTCTGGTGAAGCTGAGCGTGGGGATAACATGAAGACATAGACGCCACCACACTTTGATTTGAAGCCAGCCGCGACCTTCCAAAGGGATCAGTCGCGGCTGGTTTTTTATTTTCAAGTCCAGGGTGGCATTCGGAATATTTCCCGGATCGCGGGAATGAGGTGAGCAAGATGAACATTGAAAGTTGGCGTAAGGAGATCGACAGGATTGATGACGAGTTGTTGCGGCTCCTGAACATGCGGGCCCGCATCGCAATTAAGGTGGCCGCATTAAAAAAAGCAGCAGCGCTGCCTCTCAACGACAAGGAGCGTGAGCGCGAAGTGCTGGAGCACGTGCGGAGAGCCAACCAGGGCCCGCTCGATGAACGGGATGTAAGCAGGCTATTTCGCCGAGTCATTCGCGAGTCGCGACGCGCCCAAATCCGCGCTCTTCAGGAGGAGATTCCGGCGTTGGCACAGGAGCTCAACCGATGAGCACCCGGCGCGAAAAACCGCGAATAGCATTTCAAGGAGAGCGCGGCGCCTTTTCCGAGGAGGCGGCGCGAAAGCTTCTTGGTGCAGACATTGTCCTGGTGCCTCGAGCGACCTTTGCCGCGCTGTTCACCAGTCTGGATGAAGACGTCGCGGACTTTATCCTGGCGCCGGTTGAGAACTCAATCACCGGGCCAATAGATGAAACTGCGGGCCTGGCACAAAAACAGTCGCTGGCGATCCGGGGCGAGGTCTCACTCCTGATTACGCAGAACCTGATCGGCTGTACAGGTTCATCCCTCGAAACGATTGCAACGGTTGAGTCGCATCCGGTGGCGCTGGCGCAATGCAAACGCTTTTTTGAGGAGCATCCACAGCTTAAGGTGATCCCCAGTGACGACACGGCCGGAAGCGTGGCGCAGGTGATCGGTTGCGGCGACCAAACGCGAGCGGCCATTGCCGGTCGCCGTGCCGCGGAGATCTACGGAGGGATCATCTTGCGCGAGCATTTGGAAGACGAAGCGGAGAACTATACGCGCTTTCTCTTGCTTGAACACTCGAGCAACAGCGGAGTCAGTACCACCTGCGTGAGCGGGTGTGCCCGATAGTCAACGGCGCCGACTTGAGTACCTAACGCACCAGCTCACGCAGGTGCACCGACCTCATGGCAGCAGGCCACGGACACGAACAAGGAGTCAATAATAAATGATTATCAATATGAAACCAGACGCAACCGAAACTGAAATCAATCACGTCATCGATCGAATCAGAGAATGCGGTTACCAGGAGCATGTCATCCGCGGAGCCGAACGCACCGTCATTGGCGCAGTGGGGAGCAACGGGCGGCGAAACGAGATTGAGGCGCTCCAGGCCGCACCCGGAGTTGAAGCGATCGTGCCGATCGCGCATCCCTTCAAACTTGTCAGCAGACAGTTGAAGCATACGGGCACAGTGATCACCGTTCGCGGCGTGAAGATCGGAGCGGGGAATCCGGTCGTGATGGCTGGACCGTGCTCAGTGGAATCGCGAGAGCAGCTTATGCAGACGGCGCGATCGGTAAAGGCCTCAGGCGCCCAAATGCTGCGAGGCGGCGCCTACAAGCCGCGCACCTCGCCCTATGATTTCCAGGGCCTGGGTATCGAAGCGCTGCGTTTCCTGAAAGAAGCGCGTGACGAAACCGGATTGCCCGTCGTCACCGAGGTGATGAGCGAAACGGACGTGGATGTCGTGTCCGAGTACGCAGACATGCTGCAGGTCGGCGCGCGCAATATGCAGAACTTTTCTTTGCTGCGGCGCTTGTCGAGTGCAGATCGGCCGGTCCTGCTGAAACGCGGACCGTCGGCAACCATCAAAGAGTGGCTGCTTGCGGCAGAGTACTTGCTCGCCGGCGGAAACAAGAACGTCGTCCTGTGCGAGCGCGGCATTAAGACGTTCGAGACCGCAACTCGAAACACTCTCGATCTGTCAGCGATCGCTTTGGTGAAGGAGCTTTCTCATCTGCCCGTCATCGCCGATCCTTCGCACGGCACGGGATTGCGTAGCCTGGTCCCGGCGATGTCGAAAGCGGCAATCGGCGCTGGAGCGGATGGTCTAATGATTGAGGTTCATCCTTGCCCCGAGCGGGCCTTGTCCGACGGTGCGCAATCGCTGGATCTCCCTGGCTTCAATAAAATGATGAGCGAGTTGCGCAACGACGTGTGGATAAGGGCGGAGGCCGCATGATTGAGGCGAGGCCGCAACCCGACCGTACAGGCGAGGCCTATTGATTCCGGTCGGGTTCTACTCCGGAGCCTTACGACACAGGATCGCCGGGACCGGCGGGCTGTGCGGCATTGACATGAATACTGCTGTCGGATGAGTCAAGATAAAAGTGGTTCGTGCCTGAGCCGGCAGTCTGCGGATCAGCATTCAGCGTATAAGAGGAAGGCGAGCCGGAGGTCTTTGGCGTTACCTTCAACGTCAGGACGTAACCATCAGCGGCTGGTGGATTTCCCTCAAACTTCGACGTGAGCATTTGTTCTTTGACCATTTGCTCGAACGTGCCAAAAGTGCGGCCATGCGTGGTGTAGTATTGAATCTGGACGGCGGCAATAGTCCTCATGTTTTGCATCGTGGCCGCCTCGTTCCCTGCTTTTTGCGCCGACCTCCAGCCATACACAGCGGCGCCGATAAGAATGCCAATGATGGCGATCACGATCATCAACTCGATCAGGGTGAATCCCTGTTGGTTGCGGGGGTTGCGGTGAGTTCGTTTCATGATATTTCCTCAGATTGCTAAACGACGCGGGCCTCTTGCAGTTCCGAAATTGTGACGGCGCCGCCTTAGTGTCGACCAGAATCTTACTACACTGACATCACGCGCGCCATCTGGCAAAACGGGTTCGTGAGCGCTTCTTTTGCGAGCATGCGTTTCGTTTCGAGTATTACTTTCAGCCGGGGTCATTTCGTCCGGGCACGACCGCTGGAGCAGGGGACTCCCAAATAACCAGATTCTTTTAACGTGCGACCGTGGCCCAGTACATGTAGAATGAGCCAGGAATCAGCTCGAACCATGAGAAACTTGCGCCCAGCCGGTATTCGCTCAGACTCGGTCGCCGCCAACTCGGCGGAACGAGTCGAGCTCTTGCAGAGCACTATCGAACGCGTGATCCGCGGCAAGCCGGAGGTCGTACGCCTGGCGCTGGTGACTCTTCTGGCCGGCGGTCACCTTTTGATCGAGGACGTGCCGGGCGTCGGCAAAACCACCTTGGCCCATGCGCTGGCCCGGGCGCTGGACTGCGCGTTCCAGCGAATTCAGTTCACTTCGGATCTACTGCCGTCGGATGTAATCGGCTTATCCATTTACAATCAGCATGATTCGCTTTTCGAATGGAAGCCCGGCCCGATCTTCGCGAATATCGTCCTGGCTGACGAGATCAATCGCACCACACCCAAAACTCAGTCAGCTCTGCTCGAGGCGATGGCCGAACGACATGTGACAGTCGAAGGGGTGACGCACCCTCTGCCACAACCGTTCATGGTGCTCGCTACGCAGAATCCGATCGAACATCACGGCACTTATCCACTGCCCGAGTCGCAACTGGATCGCTTCATGCTGCGGCTGCGAATCGGCTATCCGGGTGTGGCCGACGAGAAATTGATTCTCCGCGATCGAGAGCACGCTGAACCTCTCGACGACATGCAACCGGTAATGAGCGCCCAGGACATTCTGGAGTTGCAGGAGGCAGTCAGCGAAGTCTCGGTTGACGACGCGATAGTTGATTACCTGATGCGGATTGTGGCGGCCACGCGATCCTCTGAGATGTTGGATCTTGGCGTTAGTCCGCGCGGCACGCTCTCGTTGTTTCGCGCTGCCCAGGCTCTCGCTCTGACTGAAGAAAGAACCTACTGTCTCCCCGACGATGTCAAACGGCTCGTCGTTCCTGTCTTTGCGCACAGGCTAACGGTCAGCTCGCGTTACTCCTCGGCCATGCGACGCAGCGAAGAAGCCGAAGCGGTGCTGCTCGAAATAATGAAAACAATCAGTGTCCCTTTGTAAGAATTTCGGAACGGCGAATTCGGATTGCGGATTGAAAAGAAGAAAGTGAATACCGCTTCTAAATCAGAAATCCGCAATCCGCAATCCGCAATTCGAAATCTTCTATCTTCCCGGTGGCGCCCGATTCTGGGCACGCTCCTGGTCCTCGCCGGCCTGGCTACGGCGATCGTTACCTTGATGGCCCGGCGTATCGGCGAGCCTGAGGCGGCCAGCATTGGGGCGATAGCTTCGCTGCTCTTCGTCCTGCTGATAATGATCCTCGTGGTTCCGCCGCTCGCGCGCTCGGCTTTCGCCGAGGTCGCCGAACGCGGCCTGCCCATAGAAGTAACCACTGGCGGCGTCGTCTTCATCATCATCCTCGTCATCGTGGCCTTCGCGGCCTGGAACACCGGCAACAATCTGCTGTTCATGGTCTTCTCGATCATGCTTTCGACGGTATTTGTTTCCTGGGCCGCGGCGCGCGCTGCTCTGCGCGACCTGACGGTTTCGGCGCGATTTCCCGATCACATTTTTGCGGGAGAGCCGGCCGAAGTTCTGGTCACTGTGCGCAACTCAAAGCGCGTGCTGCCATCGTTTTCGATCCTGGTAGAGATGAGGGGCTCGTTCGATCGCCCGGGAGTATCGGCAAAGAAAAACAAACGCGCGCGTTCGCGGAAGATCACGCTCGGTTATTTTATCTATGTGCCGCATCGAGCCGCCGGCGAACAAAGCATCGAGCAGGTCTTTCCCCGGCGCGGTCACGTGCTGGTAAATGGATTCGAGATTTCGACGCGATTTCCGTTTGGCTTCTTTCGTCATCGCCGGCGGCTGGGTGCGCGCGACGTGGACATCGTGGTTTATCCAAAGCCTGAACCGGTCGCCGAGGATCTGAACCTGCTGCCTTTGCATACTGGCCAGACTCCGTCGATGCGTCGCGGCGCCGGCCACGATCTGCTTTTGCTGCGCGACTATCAACCGCGCGACGACCTTCGTCACATTGATTGGAAGGCGACTGCGCGTTCGCGGAATCTGACGGTGCGCGAGTTCACGGCGGAAGACGAACGCCGGATCACAATCGTTTTGGATACGCGCCTGACCGACGACATCGATGAAGAAAATTTTCGCATTCGCTTCGAAAGTGGTGTGACGCAGACAGCTTCACTGGTCCGGCATTTCATCGATGAGCGAGCGGAAGTGTGTCTGGTCACAGGCATGGAGCGCGGGCGGTTCGGGACCGGGCAGGAGCACATGTATGCGTGCTTGCGGCGATTAGCGCTGGTTCAACCAACTCCAGCGCCAGGTAGAACTTTGCACTTGCAAGAGATCCTCGATAACGCCACGCGGACAGAGCATCGCGTCGAGGCAAACTACCTGGTCGTGCTGACGACAGCAGCACGCGGATCGATTCCACCCAACATTTGGCGTCGGGCCTTCGTGATTTATCTGTGATCGACCCATTCCAGGGACACTCAATTTCGGGTGTTAGTTCAGCGTTCAGAGTTCAACCTTTAGGTTGCTGATCGCAAGCACAAGCTAAAGCTTGAACTCTGAACCAAACGCAATCAACACGAAACGCTGTCTTGACTCAAACTTACTCAAATCGAACTCTCAAGTTAATTGCGCTCTGCTTTGTACTTTCAGGCGCTACAGGTCTGATTTATGAAGTGCTGTGGGCGCGGATGTTGGGGCTCGTGTTTGGTGCGACGACGGTGGCGATTAGCGCGGTGCTGGCGGCGTTCATGGGTGGCCTGGCTTTGGGGAGCTTGCTCGCTGCGAGGTTCGCCGCGCGGATTAGAAGGCCTGTGCGCGCGTATGCCTTCATCGAGATCGCGGTGGGACTCTATGCTCTGGCAGTGCCGTTATTGTTTCGCGGGACCGATCGCGTTTCCGCACAGGCGTGGCAGCACTTTCAATCAGGCTCTTATGGCTTCGCCTTCTCACGGTTCTGGTTGGCTTCATCCGTTCTCTTGATTCCCACTGCGTTGATGGGCGCGACGCTTCCCGTCCTGGTAGCCGCGCAGCAGCGGTCCTTCGTAAGAAGTACGAGCGCGATTGCCAGGATTTACACGTGGAATCTAGCCGGCGCGATCATCGGGGCGATCGCGGCGGGCTTCTTCCTGCTCCCGCAGTTCGGAGTGCTTGCGACGATCTGGATCGCCGCGGGTATCAATTTGGTTATTGGGGTGGCTGCGTTTGTCCTTGATTCGAGGTCGGTTGAGTCTCAAAGCGGCGACGAGG
>Ga0070698_100000732_pt1 | contig 35269 bp, 26 predicted proteins | sample KBSK1502metaG_FD_65477 | JGI IMG/M metagenome (GOLD analysis project Ga0070698, IMG submission 65477) | Corn, switchgrass and miscanthus rhizosphere microbial communities from Kellogg Biological Station, Michigan, USA - KBS K1-50-2 metaG | ecosystem: Host-associated > Plants > Roots >... | reverse complement strand
TAGGCACCCGTCGCCCGTACATCAGCGCCGTTTCACCAGCATCCCCAGTCTTTGTGGCAATCGACATGCGAGTTACAGGTTCACAGCTTTGGGCTCCCTGTTAACTGTTCTCTGCTTACGGTTTCTTGGCGGACGCGCAGGAGCGCGTCCCTGCCAAAAATCAGCCGACCGCCGGTTCCGTCTCTTCAGCCAACGGCTCAACTTGAGGTTCCGCCGTTTCTACTGTGCGGATGCTCCGGTGACCTAAGAATCCGGTTCCCGCCGGGATCAGATGTCCCATGATCACGTTCTCCTTGAATCCACGGAGAAAATCAATCTTGCCGAGCGTAGCCGCTTCCGTGAGCACTCTGGTTGTATCCTGGAACGAAGCCGCCGAGATGAAACTATCTGTCTCCAGGGATGCTTTCGTGATACCGAGAAGCACTGGAACCGCTTCTGCCGGTTTACCACCTTGCTCGGTGACTCGACGATTTTCTTTGTCGAATTCCAGTCGATCAACCTGATCACCCCAGAGCAGCTCGGTATCACCAGGTTCGGTAATTTTCACCTTCCGCAACATCTGGCGAACAATGATCTCGATGTGCTTATCGTTGATCTCAACACCCTGGAGGCGGTAAACCTCCTGCACCTCATTGACCAAATGTTCCTGCAAGTCTTGTGGTCCGCAGACATCAAGGATTTCATGCGGTACAATTGGACCTTCGGTCAGTTGAGAACCCTTCTTCACAAAGTCCCCCTTGAAGACGATGATGTGTTTATTGAGCGGGATAAGGTGCTCTTCTTCCTGGCCGCTGGTTGCGTCGCGCAGGATAAGCCGCCGTTTTCCGCGAACAGTACCACCAAACTCGACCAGACCATCGATCTTCGCAATTTCGGCCGCATCTTTCGGACGACGAGCCTCGAAGAGTTCGGCAACCCGTGGCAAACCGCCGGTAATATCCTTGGTCTTTGCGATCTTTCGCGGCGTCTTAGCCAGCAGCGTACCGGCCGGAATTTTGTTCCCGTCTTGAACCACGACGTGTGCACCGGCCGGAATTGCGTAACTCGCGATTTCCTTTTTGGCTTCATCCAAGATGACGATCTGAGGGTGTAGATCTTCCTTATGCTCGATGACGACCGTTCCCATCACTCCCGTAGCCTCGTCGATTTCCCGCTTAACGGTGACACCCGCGATCATGTCGCGAAATTCGACCCGACCCGTTTTCTCCGTGAGGATCGGAACATTGTAAGGATCCCACTGGACAAACGTCTCAGCCTTCTTCACCTGACCGCCGTCGCCGACCGAGATTACTGATCCGACGACGACATTGTAACGCTCCAGCTCGCGTCCATCCTTGGCATGGACCGAAACTGAACCGTTCTTGTTCAGCGCGATGTAGTTCCGGTCGATCGATTGCACGACTCGAAGATCGTTGAACCGTACTTCTCCATCGTTCTTCGCTTTGATGATCGGTTGTTTGAAGAGCTGTGTCGCCGTACCACCAATATGGAAAGTACGCATCGTCAACTGTGTACCCGGTTCGCCAATACTTTGTGCCGCAATGATTCCTACGGCCTCGCCCAACTTCACCATTCGCCCAGTCGCGAGATTACGCCCGTAACAGTGAGCACAAACACCTCGCTTCGACTCACAGGTCAGTACCGAACGGATTTTGAGGTACTCAACTCCGATCGACATAAGAGATTGCGCCTGCGCTTCTTCGATCAACTGATTACTCTTGATGATCGTGTCTTTGGTAACCGGATTATTGATCGTTTCGCAGCTTACCCGGCCGACGATCCGTGCCGCCAGATCAACCACTTCATCATCTCCTTCGTAGATTGGGCGCACGACGATACCATTTGCGGTGCCACAATCTGGCTCGACGATGATTACATCCTGGGCTGCATCGACCAGTTTCCGGGTCAGATACCCCGAGTCCGCTGTTTTCAGCGCGGTGTCAGCCAAGCCTTTGCGGGCGCCGTGAGTCGAGATAAAATATTCGAGCACACTCAACCCTTCGCGGAAGTTGGAAGTAATTGGCCGCTCGATAATTTCGCCCGACGGTTTTGCCATCAGACCGCGCATCCCGGCGAGCTGCTTCACCTGCTGGCGATTGCCCCGGGCGCCGGAGTCCTGCATCAGGTACACCGGGTTAAGTTCCTTACGGCCCTCGTTGTACTCAAGGGTCCGGAACATCACGTTGGAAATTTCTTCACCGGCTTGGGTCCAGATATCGATGATCTTGTTGTAGCGCTCGCCATCGGTAATGATACCGCTGCGGTACTGCTTCTCCACCAGCGCGATCTGCTTGTAAGCCTTGTCCAGCTCCGTCTTCTTTTCATCCGGGATAATCATATCGGTAATACCGATCGATACCCCCGCCTTGGTTGCCCAATAAAAACCGAGTTCCTTCAACCGATCCAAAGTTTCGACGGTCTTTTGCTGAGCGGAAACCTGGTAGGTGCGCCAGATGATATCACTCAGTTGCTTCTTCGCCGCGACGCGATTAAAAAAGCCCAATTCTCGTGGCCAGATTCCGTTGAAAACCACACGACCGGCCGTGGTCTCGATCACCTTCAAATCAGAGTTACCGAAGATAGTCTTCTGACCGAAGTCCGGATTTTTGAACCGGATCTTCTCGTGAATTTTCACGGCGCCCTCGCTCAGGGCATACTCTATTTCTGCCGGGTCGGAGAACAGGCGCAATCGCTCGTTTTGTTGTGCGTTCTTACGCGGATTCTGAGTGAGATAGTAACAACCTAGCACGATATCTTGCGACGGCGTCGTGATCGGCTTGCCGCTGGAAGGCGAAAAGATGTTGTTGGGCGCAAGCATGAGCAACCGCGCTTCCATTTGTGCCTCGACCGAAAGCGGCACGTGCACCGCCATTTGGTCGCCGTCGAAGTCGGCATTGTACGCCGTACAAACCAACGGATGAATCCGGATGGCTTCTCCTTCCACCAGTAACGGTTCGAAAGCCTGAATCGATAGTCGGTGCAACGTCGGCGCACGGTTCAATAACACTGGGTGCCCTTTGGTCACCTCTTCCAGGATATCCCAGACTTCCGGTGTCTGGCGCTCAATCATCTTCTTGGCGCTCCGGACCGTGTGGACATAACCGAGCTCTTTCAGCCGCCGAATAATGAACGGTTCAAACAGAACCAGCGCCATCTTTTTCGGCAAGCCGCACTGATGCAATTTGAGCTCTGGGCCGATGACGATAACCGAACGCCCGGAGTAATCGACTCGCTTACCGAGAAGGTTTTGCCGGAACCGGCCACCTTTGCCTTTAAGCATGTCGCTCAACGACTTAAGCGGACGGTTGCCCGCACCGGTTACGGCGCGACCGTGTCGGCCGTTGTCGAACAACGCGTCGACCGCTTCTTGGAGCATCCGCTTTTCATTCCGAATAATGACGTCTGGCGTCTTGAGTTGGAGCAGGTTCTTTAGCCGATTGTTGCGGTTGATGACCCTTCGATAAAGATCGTTCAAGTCTGAGGTAGCAAACCGTCCACCTTCCAGCGGAACAAGCGGGCGAAGATCCGGCGGAATGACCGGCAGTACATCGAGGACCATCCACTCCGGACGCGAATGCGAGTTCATGAAGCCCTGGACGAGCTTGAGCCGTTTCGCGAGTTTTTTGCGAATCTGCTTGCTCTTGGTGTTATTCATCGCCTCCTCAAGCTCAACGTTCAGTTGGCTAAGCTCGATTTGGGACAAGAGAATCTTGATTGCCTCTGCGCCCATCCCCGCCACAAAAGTATCGCGATACTGTTCTTGCGCTTCCCGGTACTCCTGTTCATTTAAGAGCTGACACTTCTGCAGCTGCGTCTGACCCGGGTCGATAACGATGTAATCCTCATAGTAGATTACCCGTTCCAACTGCCGTGAACTCATGTCGAGCATCAATCCGATGCGCGAAGGCATGCACTTATAAAACCAGATGTGAGAGACCGGAACCGCCAACTCGATATGACCCATGCGCTCGCGGCGAACCCGAGAAAGAGTGACCTCCACTCCGCATCGATCGCAAATAACGCCTTTATGTTTGATCCGTTTGTATTTGCCGCAGGAGCATTCCCAATCGCGCGTCGGACCAAAGATGCGTTCACAAAACAGACCACCCTTCTCCGGCTTGAATGTCCGATAGTTGATCGTTTCGGGATTCTTGACTTCGCCCTTGCTCCAGGAACGGATGGCGTCATGGGATGCCACACTGATTCCCACTTGGTCGAAGCCGACCGAGCGCTCTTCTCCAAAAATTTCGCGAAGATTCGTTTCGTTCATATTTACCGCGGTAAGGGTTGCTGAAAAAGTAAAGACGCTCGGGGACCGCTGACCTCGAAGCCTTTGGTTCGTTTCTTTAAATCTGAGCTACGGGACAACGCTTCGGGCAATTCATCCGGCATTTGCCGGGAAACCTCAACGCTGGTAGATCGGATCGGTTTAGCCACTTCCTGGTCGTAAGATAATTCGTTGATAATCCCTCACTATCCTGCGGCCACTTCCAACGGAGTGTCGACGAACGTATGCGGTCGACCACCCACCTTCACGTCCAGCCCAAGGCTTTGCATCTCTTTGATCAAAACGTTGAAAGATTCCGGAGTTCCGGCCTCCAGTGAATTGTCGCCTTTGACGATAGATTCGTAGATGCGGGTCCTACCCTGGACATCATCCGATTTCACCGTCAACAGCTCCTGCAGCGTGTAAGCCGCGCCATAAGCTTCCAGCGCCCAAACTTCCATCTCGCCGAAACGCTGACCGCCGTACTGAGCTTTTCCGCCAAGCGGCTGCTGGGTCACCAGAGAGTACGGTCCAACCGCTCTCGCGTGGATCTTGTCGGCAACCAGATGCCCGAGTTTGAGCATATAGATATAGCCGACGACAACCTGTTGATCGAACTGCTCGCCGGTGCGTCCATCAAAGAGGATCGATTTCCCATTTTCATTTACCCAGGTGAATCCCTCCACTTTACGGGCCTCGGTTAAATATTTTCTCACCTCAGGCTCCTCGATTCCATCGAACACCGGCGTAGCCACCTTAAATCCGAGCGCCTTCGCCGCGACACCAAGGTGAGTCTCAAGAACCTGACCCACGTTCATGCGGCTTGGTACACCCAACGGATTCAAAACAATTTCCACCGGGGTCCCATCGCTCAAGAACGGCATATCCTCCTCCGGCACGATCTTGGCCACGACACCCTTGTTCCCATGTCTTCCGGCCATCTTATCGCCAACACTGAGCTTCCGCTTACTAGCGATATAGACTTTGACCTGCTTAATGATTCCCGGATCGATATCGTCGCCACTCTCGATCCGATCGAGCGAGCGATCCTTCTCCAGGTCGAGCTCGGCGAACTTATGTTCGAATGAGCTGATAATCTCGCGAATTTTGTTGCGGATCGGGCTGGGGTCGATGTCGATGTGGTCGTAAACACCCGCCAATTTCCGCAGTAGCGTCTTGGTAATCTTGCGATTGGCCGGAATGATGATCTCACCAGTCTCAGCGTTCACCACATCCAACGGAATCTTTTCGCCCAGAAGGATATTGGAGAGCGCTTCAGTCAATTCTTCGTGCAGCTCTTCTTTCTTCTTGCGATAATCTTCCGCGATTTGTTTGGCCTGACGTTTCGTCTCCGCCGGAGTCAACTTTTGCTTCGCGACTTCCTTTCGCGACGAGACTTTGACATCCATGACGATGCCATAGGTCCCAGAAGGGACAGTGAGCGACGTGTCTTTAACGTCAGCCGCTTTCTCGCCGAAGATCGCGCGGAGCAAGCGTTCTTCCGGAGCTAACTCGGTCTCACTCTTGGGGGTAATCTTTCCCACCAGGATATCGCCCGGCTTCACTTCGGCTCCAACGCGGATAACTCCGTCCGAACCAAGATTGCGTAATGCCTCCTCGCTGACATTCGGAATGTCCCGCGTAATCTCTTCCGGTCCGAGCTTTGTATCCCGAGCACCAATCTCGAACTCATCAATGTGAATCGAGGTGTAGATGTCCTCCTTCACCACTTTCTCTGAAATCAGAATGGCGTCCTCAAAGTTATACCCATTCCAGGGCATGAAGGCCACGAGGACATTGCGGCCAAGCGCCAGCTCGCCCTCCTCGGTGTTCGGACCGTCGGCAATGACGCGCCCCTTCTTTACCTTCTGGCCTTTGACGACAATGGGCTTCTGGTTGATACAGGTTCCAGCGTTCGAGCGCATGAACTTTCGCAGCTCGTAAACGAAGATGCCCTCATCCGGACGGCTCAGCGCCTTTTTTTTCATCTCCGGCAATTTGCCATCGCGGGTTATTACGATCTGTTCGGCGTTCACCGAAGCCACAATACCGTCGCCCTCCGCAACGATGACCGCTTTCGAGTCACGCGCGACTTTACCTTCCAAGCCGGTGCCAACCAGCGGCGATTCCGAACGAATGAGAGGCACGCCTTGGCGCTGCATGTTCGAGCCCATCAAAGCTCGGTTGGCGTCGTCATGCTCCAAAAAGGGGATCAATCCAGCCGCGACCGAAACCAGCTGTTTCGGCGAGATGTCCATGTAGTGGATCTTTGACGGTTCCACTTCCAGAAAATCGCCGCGGTAGCGGCAGGAAACTTTCTCATCCAGGAAGTTACCTTTGGCGTCGATGGGAGCATTCGCTTGAGCAACCAAGTAATTCTCTTCCCGATCGGCCGTCAGGTAATCAATGTGGTCGGTGACCCGCCCATCTTGGACGCGCCGATAGGGCGTTTCAATAAAGCCAAACTCGTTGATGCGCGCGAAGGTACTCATCGAGCTGATTAGGCCGATGTTTGGGCCTTCCGGCGTCTCGATCGGACAAATTCTTCCGTAATGGGACGGATGCACGTCCCGCACTTCAAATCCCGCCCGATCGCGACTCAGACCGCCTGGCCCAAGCGCAGACAACCGACGCTTGTGCGTTAATTCCGCCAGCGGATTGGTTTGATCCATGAACTGGCTCAGCTGGGAGCGTCCAAAGAAATCGCGAATAACCGCGCTAAGTGCTTTTGGATTGATCAGTTTCTGCGGAGTCATCCCATCGATATTGACGTCGAAGAGAGTCATCCGCTCTTTGACCAGACGCTCAGTCCGCGCAAGACCGACGCGGCACTGGTTAGCTAGCAGCTCTCCCACGGTTCGGACCCGCCGGCTACCGAGGTGATCAATATCGTCCAGGATCCCTTCCCCCTTACGCAGCGTGACCAAGTACTTCATCGCTCCGATGAAATCGTCTTTGGTCAGCGTCCGCTCGGCCAGCTCGACTTCGATTCCGAGTTTCTGGTTGATCTTGTAGCGTCCAACCCGACCCAAATCGTACTTCTTCGGGTCGAAGAATAAACGGCGTAACAAGCCACGAGCATTGGCCACGGTAGGCGGATCGCCAGGTCGCAAACGACGATAGATATCCTTCAACGCCTCTTCTTCGTCATGAGCCGGATCTTTCTTGATCGACTTGATGATCGTGTCGTCGTCTTTGGTATCGACGACCGAGACTTCATTAATGCCGAGGGTCAGAATCTGCTGAACCGTCGCTTTGGTTAAAGGTTCAAACGCGCGAGCAACCGTGATTTCGCCATCGCGTATATCCTGAATGAGAATCTTCGTGCTGAGCTGTTCTTCCTCGAGATCATTCTTCAGGGGAAGCTTTTCGATGTGATAAAATACCTTGATGATCTCTTCGTCACTGCCATGGCCAATGGCGCGCAGGAAAGTTGTCGCCAAAAATTTCCGGCGGCGTTTACGCCGATCGAGATAGATGTAGAGCAGATCGTTAGTATCGAACTGCACTTCCAGCCAAGAACCGCGATCCGGAATGATGCGGAAACTATACAGGACTTTCCCGTTAAGATGGATAGACGATTCGAAGGCAATACCGGGCGAGCGATGCAGTTGGCTCACCACCACTCGCTCGGCTCCGTTGATTACGAAGGTGCCTTGGGGGGTCATGAGCGGGATCTCTCCCATGTAGACCTTCTCTTCTTTAGTGCCTTTCTCGTCGCGCAGTTGGAAGGTCACGTGCAATGGCGCACTGAATGTCTGCCCTTCGCGCTGGCAATCTAACGCCGACATTTTCGGTTCACCGATGTCGTAGCTTACGAAATCGAGAACGACCTTATCGTCGTAACTTTGGATCGGGAAAACCTCCCGAAATACGGCCTGGAGACCTACATTTTTGCGCTTGCTGGGCGGCAAATCCTTCTGCAAAAACTCTACATAAGAATCGAGTTGAACCTCGATTAGGTTTGGTGGCTCTACCGCCTCTTTAATCTTCCCGAAATAAATGCGCTCTGACATACGGATGGTTATTCTGACCGAACTGGCACCGCTTTCTGTAAGGCACCGAGACTAACGTTCCCTCGAGAGTAAAAATAACAAAGGGGAACAGAAATAGCCCCAGATGCGAGGCTTGTCAAATCGGCCACGCCAATGGAGCTGACTATGAAATTTGCTGTTAAACGTGCGAGCGATATCTCGAGTTCCCCGCGGTTAACGAGTCGCTACTATACTGGCCCACATGCATTTCGCAAGTGAAAACAAAGCCTGTATTGCTCACCAATCCGTGACCTCATGCTCCAGCCTCAGAAAGAGCTCTGCCTCGAAGAGTGCCAGATCGAGGCATCAGACTACGATTGGCGAGCGATGCACGCTCAAGCTCCGCCGCGTGGAGAAGGACAATTCTAATTTTTTTCGCGAAGCGAAATTTAGCAGCCCGCCGTCGATTCGCTTTGGCCTTATCGCGCAGCGGGCGCTCCGCAGATTGCGTAGGCGGCCCGTCTATAGGACCGTTTGCCGCTCGCCAAATTTGCTATTTAGCATGCGGCTGAATTCCAAATCCGACGGGCTGCTAGGCTTATTTGACTTCGACTTTTGCTCCAGCGGCTTCAATCTTCTTCTTGATCTCTTCCGCTTCTTCTTTGGTGACTCCTTCTTTGATCGGCTTGGGAGCGCCTTCGACCAAGGCTTTCGCTTCGGCGAGTCCTAAACCGGACACAGCCGCACGAACCTCCTTGATCACAGCGATCTTGTTGCCACCGATTTCTTTGAGGATCACGTCAAAGGTAGTCTTCTCTTCGACTGCCGGTGCGGCGACACCACCGCCTACTACCGGACCAGCCGCGACCGCTACTGGAGCTGCCGCACTGACTCCCCACTTTTCTTCTAGTTTTTTAACCAGGTCAGCGATCTCCAAAACGGTCAGGCCGCTAAGCTGCTCAACGATTTGTTCTGTGTTTGCCATTTTATGCTTTAGGTATCGTCGCGCTCCGAAGCCTCAGGAGCATTTAAGATCCGGCAGCTGCCTGACCCGACGAGGAACCAGTTTGTGTTTTTCATCGTGGCGTGCGGCTTCAATTCACGCCCTGTAAATTTTAGTCGCCGTCATCGCCGGGATTGCGAGTAACGCCGTCAGCTGAGCTCAGTTTTCGGCGTTATCGGCGATGATGGTATAACCGGCATTCAGCCTTCTGCGCCTCCCTCTTTGTCTACTTTTGCCTTCAACAATCGAGCAAGCGAAGCGCCCGGCTCGTTCAATACGGCTACAAGTTTCTGGAGCGGCGACATCAATACACCGAGCAACTGCGCCTGCAGAACCGGTTTTGCCGGAAGCTCCGCCAGTGTTTGGATCTGCTCTTTTGAAATTACGGCATGATCCAGCACGCCGACCTTCACTGCGGGACGCTGAAACTCGGCGGAAAAAGTTTTCAGAATTTTGGCCGCCGCACAGACGTCACTCTCTCCAGTAACAATCGCGGTCTGACCCCCTAGCGTATCACCTAGATCGGGGAAACCCACTTCCGCTGCCGCTTTTCGCAAAAAGGTGTTTTTCACCACTTTGCATTCTGCTCCGGCACCAGCCAGCCGGTGGCGGAGCTCGGCGAACTGAATCACGTTCATACCGGCGTACTCCGTTACGATCAAAAATGGTGAGGCATTTAGTCGCGCGGAAAGGTCATCAACAATCGTCGTCTTTTCGGGTCTCATGGGTTTTCGTCCTCTATTTTAGATAGACCGACGGATCGACGGGCAGACCCGGAGTCATGGTTGCGCTGACGGTGATAGTATGAACAAACTTACCCTTAGCGTGGGCCGGTCGGGCTTTCACGACCGCGTCAATGACCGCAGTGCCATTCTCGACCAGCGCTTGTGGTGCAAAAGAAAATTTTCCCATCGGAACCGCCACATTGCCATTCTTGTCGAGCTTAAACTCAACCCGCCCGGCCTTCACTTCCCTCACCGCTTTAGCAGTGTCATCGGTGACGGTACCCGTCTTCGGATTTGGCATAAGACCTCGCGGCCCGAGCACTTTGCCTAATTTACGTACCTCCGCCATGGCGGCCGGGGTTGCGACAGCAACATCAAAATCCTGAAAGCCTTCCTGACATTTCTTGATTAGGTCCTCGAATCCGACGTACTCGGCGCCAGCTTCTTTCGCAGCTTCGGCCGCTTGACCCTGTGCAAATACCAGAACTCGCACCTGTTTCCCGCTACCATGCGGCAACGGACAGGTGCCACGGACCATCTGGTCGGATTGTTTGGGATCTACCCCCAACTTGAAAGAGAGGGTAACGGTTTGATCGAACTTGGTCGGAGGCAGCTTCTTGAGTGTCTCAACTGCGTCCGGCAGGGAATAGGCCTTGTCCGGCTGAATCAGCTCAAGACATGCTCGATAGCGTTTACTGCGATGTGTTGTTTTCATTTTTTGGCAGTGCTGACGGTCTCCGTTAGAGGAAACCTCCTGCGTCGTTTGCGGTAGGGACGCGCCCCCGCGCGTCCGGTTCGGAGCTACCGTTTAGTCTACTACATCAATTCCCATCTGTCGCGCGGTGCCGACCAGCGTGCGGTACGCCGCTTCCTCGGAGTTCGCGTTCATATCCTTCATCTTTACCTTCACGATGTCCATGACCTCTTTCTTGGTCAATTTCCCAACTTTTGATTTGTTCGGCTCCTTCGAACCCGCTGCGATATTCGCCGCTTTTTTCAAAAGAATAGCCGCTGGCGGTGCTTTTGTGATGAATGTAAAGGTCTTGTCTTTATAGACGGTGATCACTACCGGCAGGATATCGCCAGCCTGTTTCTGCGTAGCGGCGTTAAATTCCTTGCAGAAGGCCATAATGTTCACGCCATTCTGGCCGAGCGCAGGACCTACCGGCGGCGCCGGATTGGCCTGACCAGCCGGAATCTGCAGCTTGATCGTTGCAACAACTTCTTTTGCCATATCTTATCGTTGAACCGCCTTTAGAGACGATCCAGGTTAGCCTCTTTCTACCTGCCAATACTCCAGTTCGACCGGTGTAGAACGTCCGAAGATACTGACGGAAACGCGCAATTTACCTCGGTCCGGATCAATTTCTTCGACGACTCCACTTTGGTTCTGGAACGGCCCATCGGCCACCTTGACCGTCTCGCCGACCTCAAAACTGACCTTTGGCTTGACCTTGTCTTCCCGCTCGCGGATCTGGGCCAACATGCTTTCCACCTCTTGCGGCCGCATCGGCACCGGACGATCCTTGGTTCCGGCAAAGCCTAATACTCCGGGAGTTTCGCGGATAAAATACCAGGTGCGGTCTACCAACTGGTTCTGCTTGTCGAGCAGATACATATTCACAATCAAGTATCCCGGGAAAAATTTGCGAGTAGTCTCGGTGCGCTTTCCCCGCTTTATTTCCGAGACTCGTTCGGTCGGAATCAGAACTTCGTAGACCAAGTCGCCCATCTCCTCCTTCTTGATCCGGCGCGTCAGATTTTCGTAAACCTTCTGTTCCTGCCCGGAAAGTACGTGCACAACGAACCACTGATCCTTATCCGACTCACTCATAACGTCAGAACCTCACTCATGGCACCAGCCAGCCTACGATGTTAACCATCACAAAGTCCCAAAAAGTAATGTAGCCGCTCAGAATCACCATCGCGATCAGCACGACCGTGGTGGAATCGATGAGTTCCCGATAGCGTTTGGCGCCTTTCTCTTTCGGATCCCAGGGCCAGCTTGCTTTTGCCAGCTCGGCCCGAGATTCGCTGATGAAGCGAATGATATAGCGAAAAAATCCAAACATCTGAGTAAGAGGAACAGGTCAGGAGGGACTCGAACCCCCAACCGGCGGTTTTGGAGACCGCTGCTCTACCAATTGAGCTACTGACCTATGGTTCACGGCTTAGAAAGAAAGCGGTCCCGCCTAAGCGGGACCCCCATGTTAAATTGTTCGTACTGTTCCTCAACAACGTCCTCTTAGTCAAGAATGTCGCCGACGCGGCCAGCCCCTACGGTGCGACCACCTTCGCGGATTGCGAATCGAATTGTCTTTTCCATTGCAATCGGTGTGATCAGCTCCACTTCAATAGAGACGTTATCACCCGGCATCACCATTTCGACGCCATCCGGAAGCTTGACCGTTCCGGTGACATCGGTGGTTCGGAAATAAAATTGAGGACGATAATTCGAGAAGAACGGAGTATGTCGACCCCCTTCCTCCTTACTTAATACATAGACTTCCGCTTTGAACTTCTTGTGCGGCTTAATGGAGCCGGGCTTAGCTACCACCTGTCCACGCTCAACATCCTCTTTCTTCACCCCTCGCAAAAGGACCCCCACGTTGTCCCCAGCTCGCGCCTCGTCGAGCAGCTTACGAAACATTTCAATATCGGTAACCGTCGTCTTTTGGGTTGGACGAATTCCGACAATTTCGACTTCCTCCATTTTCTTGAGGATTCCGCGCTCGACTCGCCCAGTAACCACCGTACCACGACCTTCAATGTTGAAGACGTCTTCGATCGGCATCAGGAACGGTTGATCGATTGGCCGCTCCGGCAGCGGGATGTACTCATCAACCGCAGCCATGAGTTGGAAGATGTTCTCCTTATATTTCGGATCGCCTTCCAATGCTTTGAGCGCGCTGCCTTTGACGATTGGGATGGTGTCACCCGGGAACTCGTATTGCGTCAACAGATCGCGTACTTCCATTTCGACCAAATCGAGCAATTCCGGATCATCGACCATGTCGCACTTGTTGAGGAATACAACGATCGACGGCACACCGACCTGGCGAGCCAGAAGGATGTGCTCACGGGTCTGCGGCATCGGGCCGTCTGCAGCGGAGACCACGAGGATCGCGCCGTCCATCTGCGCCGCACCGGTGATCATGTTTTTCACGTAATCGGCATGGCCCGGACAATCCACATGCGCATAGTGCCGCTTATCGGTCGAGTACTCGACATGCGCCGTATTAATCGTAATACCACGCTCCTTTTCTTCCGGAGCGTTATCAATCTGATCGTACCGCGTTGCTTGTGCCATGCCCTTCTCTGCTAGCACCGTCGTGATCGCGGCAGTAAGCGTCGTCTTACCATGATCAACATGGCCGATGGTGCCGATGTTCACGTGCGGTTTGGATCTTTCGAATTTATCCTTCGCCATTTAAGGTCTCCTTCTCTGCTACTTTCTTTAAATTGTCTACGTGCTAAGTACTTTGGTCAGGACATGGAGCCCATGACCGGGATTGAACCGGTGACCTCGTCCTTACCAAGGACGTGCTCTACCAACTGAGCTACATGGGCATCTGTTGTCGTTCGACCGGTATTCACTATCTCGCGAGCCGGCCGAAACTCGTTTCCGGAATTTGAGGACAAAAACCTGGCCGACTACTCGTCGCTGGTCCCATTTTGGGCCGGTTGATTGCTACTCAAGGTCCGTCAAGCGAGCCGGAAACTTAACAAAGAGTGCAATAGCGTCAACAGGATTCTTGGTTCCGACAGGCTCCCATTTTCCTATGAAAGAATGGCCAGGAACGACTTCACACCAAGGCACTTGGAAAATTAACGCCGGGAGCATCGACATCGCCGGGATTCCCAAACCGTCGCTGAAGGATCGCCTTGCAATCTCCGGTAGCAGCGACTGTCCCGTTGAAACACCCAGGTGTGAACAATCGATTAGTCTCCATCGAAGCAATCAGTTTCGAATTTCGCAAGGACTCAGTCGGCACAAAACGGTGCTGCATCGGAACCCGCTTGGCGTTCTATTTCGCCAAGGAAGCTTCCGGCTGCCTGGCTGGCGTTGCTTCGGTTTCTGGCTGGCTTGGCTTATAAACCTCCGCTACGCGGGTTACCGCCAGAGCTCTTCCAGTAGACTCATCGATGTCGACTAGAAGCCCATGCAATTTCACTTGGCCACGAGCTACCGGAAAGTTCACTGGCATGCTGGTAACAAACCGCTGAACAATCGGTTCGATCTCTCGCCCGAGAATTGATTCGGTCGGGCCGCACATACCCGCATCGCAAATGAAAGCTGTGCCGCCAGGAAAGATTTGCTCGTCCGCGGTCTGGACATGGGTGTGGGTACCGACTACTGCGGTAACCTTGCCATCCAAAAAACGCCCAACCGCAATTTTTTCGCTCGTCGTCTCCGCATGCACGTCGACAAAGATGAGGTTCGTTTCTTCCCGCACCTTTGCCACTTCCTCTTGGAGTTTTAGAAATGGGTTCTCGAGCGCGGGCAACATGAATGTCCGTCCCTGAACATTAATGACGCCAACCTTGGCTTTTGCCGTTTCCAGAACGACCGACCCGCTCCCGGGTGTTCCTTCCGGATAGTTAATCGGGCGCAGCAAACGCGGCTCACTACCAATAAAGCCGGCCAGCTCCTTTTGATCCCAAACGTGGTCTCCAGTCGTGATAACCGCAATCCCGGCGCGCAGTAGATCGATCGTCAACTTGGGTGTGATTCCGCGACCAGCCGCCGCATTCTCCCCGTTCACGACAACAAAATCGATACACCATTCCTGTTTCAGCCTCGGCACCGAGTCGATCACCGCCTTGCGTCCAGGCTCCCCAATTATATCGCCGAGAAAAAGAAGTCGAAACATCGCCACCTGCCCCTCTTTACACCTGTTTATACTAGAACGTAAAGAAGCCGAAGCAACTGAGCCATGCCACGCACTTTTCCGTTTCTCATTTTTTGGGCAATTTATTGGGCCACGCTTCGGCCGGTATCGGCAGAGCGTCTTTCTCCGCTTTCGTCCGCGCCGGACTGGCAAGGCTTGGGCGTATTCCAACAAACGATCACGAACGACGAGTTCACGCAGCTGTTGGCCGGAGTCTACGCGCCGGGTGTGGACCTAGCGCCCTGGTTTAAAATCGAACCGACTCAGGTCCGCATTGCCGAGGGTAACGGCGGTTGGTTTACCCTCAAATTTTCGGGTAGCTTAGATGCTCAAGTTGCCCCGCGCTATTGGCGGATCGCCGAGCATTTACCCGTCGATCTTGGGCATCCGCTTTCCGGGTTCAAAATCGCGCTCGATCCAGGACACCTGGGGGGAGCTTGGGCCAAGATGGAAGAACGTTGGTTCCAGATCGATGGTTCCAACCCTGTCACCGAGGGAGATCTGACTTTGCGGGTAGCTCAGTTGATTGCACCAAGGCTCGCCGCACTTGGGGCGCAGGTACTTTGGGTCCGCTCTCATCCCGGGCCAGTAACGACCCGCTCACCCGAAACCCTCCGAAGTTTAGCGTTTCTAACATTGGTCGCACGCGGAATGCATCCGATTTCCCAGAATTACACCGACCCGTCCGATCCCTGGCGCGAACACTCGATCCAATGGGAAGCGGAAAAGCTGTTTTACCGAGTAGCGGAGATTCAGGACCGAGCTCTCGCCGTCAATACGGTTCTGCGGCCAGATCTCACCTTGTGCCTGCATTTCAACGCTGAACCTTGGGGCAATCCGACGCACCCCACGCTGGTCGATGCGAACCACCTTCATTTCATCGTGAACGGCGGATACAGCGCAGCAGAATTGGCTTATGACGATGTCCGCTACGCAATGCTGATCAAGCTCTTGAACCGTAGCTTCACCGAAGAAAAGGGAATCGCCGAAAGCCTCGCGGCGCACATGGCTCCGGTCACTTGGCTGCCGCCCTTTCACTACCAAACCAATAATGCGGTTTCAATCGGCAAAACCGGATACGTTTGGGCACGCAATCTACTGGCCAACCGGCTCTATCAGTGTCCGGTTGCATACATAGAATGCTACGTCATGAACAGCCGCGAATTCTTTAACCGCTTTCAGGCTGGTGAATATGAAGGGTTACGCAGCTTCAACGGCGTCATGCGCAAGAACATCTATGAAGAGTATACGGACGGGGTGGTCGAAGGGATTGAGGCGTATTTCAAGCGCCGGTAGTGAAGCGAATGCCATGCGCCGAAAGTGAAGCGAACGCTATGAATGGGTCAGACTCATCGGACCTATGGGTCCCATAGGGCGCCGGCGTCGTCGGTGTTTCTCTCGAAAGCAAGTTGACCACCGTCAGGTGTGGAACTAATCTCCCATTCCTTTCGACGGGCTGTGGCTCAGCTTGGCTAGAGCGCCACGTTCGGGACGTGGAGGCCGTGGGTTCGAATCCCACCAGCCCGATTGATTCCCGAGGCGAACTTACACTGAATCGTATGGCAATGGACGGTACAGACCAAGATCGCTTCGGACGAAATGTACTGGGTACGGAGTTGGAGTGTTGCTGCGCAGACCCGGCAACCGGCTACTTCCGCGACGGCTTCTGCCGAACCGATGCGACCGATTCTGGTCATCATTTTGTTTGCGCTGAGATGACTGGGGAATTTCTCGAATTTTCGGTTAGCCGCGGAAATGATCTAGTCACCGCGCGACTGGAATACGGTTTCCCTGGACTAAAACCCGGAGATCGTTGGTGTCTGTGTGTCGAGCGCTGGGTCGAAGCCATGGAGGCGGGTTGTGCGCCTCCAGTATTCCTGGAAGCCACTTACGCCGGCGCGCTCGAGTACGTGAGCTTGTCCGAACTCAGAGCGCACGCCAAACCGGTGTGATTCCAGGACGGAAAGTCAATGCGTCGGATGATCAATCGAGATGGGCGCACATCGTGGATCTCGCGGTGAGAACCGAATTGGCAAGCGATAGAGGTTGCTCAACCCTTAAGCGCCGTGACGTAGGCGTCGTAAATCTCTCGACCGAAACAGGCGAAAATGACTTTTTCGGGCGTTGAATTCTCCTCCAGGTACGCTGTCGTTTCCTGTACGGCGATCCGCACGGCTTGATCGATTGGATAGCCGTAAATGCCGCAACTGATCGCTGGGAAGGCGATGGTCTTTATCGAATGAGCCGTGGCAAGGGCCAGCGAACTCCGGTAACAATTGGCCAAGAGTTCCGGTTCGTTTCGAGAACCGCCATGCCAAACCGGTCCGACGGTATGGATGACAAATTTGGCCGGTAAGTTGTATCCCTTGGTGATCTTCGCCTGGCCCGTCGGACATCCACCCAGAGTCCGGCATTCTTCCAGCAACTTAAGCCCCGCGGCGCGATGAATCGCCCCATCAACACCACCACCGCCGAGTAACGATTCATTGGCCGCATTTACAATTGCATCGACCGCGAGCTTCGTAATATCCGTCTCGAGAATAGAGATGCTGTCCATAGAGATAACTTCGCCACCAGCCCGCGGAAAACGAATCAAAAGACTGGTGCTTAATTTTACTGTTCCGTGGGCTATTGCGTGAAATTATTTCTTATCGAAGCGAAAGATGCGGTACTGCATGGCTCCGACCTGATAAGCCAACCAAATTTGCACCACTGTCAGCGCGAAAATCCGGTTCCTTACGCTCCGGTTGAAGAGAAAAGAGCGGTAACGTCTGTCTTGAAAGACCCGCTCGACGAACCGCCGAATAGCAATCGACCAGGTTCGCTTTACTTGGCCAGTCAGATCTTGCGAACCAGCGGCTTGGAATCCCGCTTTCGTAACCGCATCGATATACTCTTGCCCGGTAGCAAGATTCGGGATCCGACCGCCAACGCAGATCGGCCTCATCAGGAAATCAGTTTGCCACTTCGAAACTCGGTCGGCAGAGAGCCAGGCGCAAAGGACAAAACGACCTCCCGGCCGCAGGACGCGGTAAGCTCGCCTGGCAAACTCCACCTTGTCGGGCATGTGCTCACCGCTTTCGATCGCGATCGCTAGATCGAAACTGTCTGACGCGAACTCAAGAGAATACCAATTCCCCAAAATGTAGGTAAGCTCCGGCCCTGGCGCGGTGCCCTGAGCGAAAGCATATTGAACGGCTGACATTGTAATAGCAGTGACCGCGGCACCGTAATTTTCCGCTAACAGACGCGCCGACGCACCGTAACCGCATCCGATATCGATCACCCGTTCATCTCGGCGCAGCTCGGCTTTTTGAGCAACCAATTCTACTAGCTTTCGGACCGCTTCTTCGGACGTCTCATTGCCGTTGAGCCAGAGCCCGTGATGCACGTGCTGTCCCCAGATATCGCGATAGAACGGATCTAGCTCATCGTAATGGTCGGCGATTGCCGCTTCACTGACCGGTTGTTCCGAGGCGATCATGCGCAAAGGTCTTACTGAATTCGTTGGAGCATATTAGTTTGAGATCGTCCGTCGAGTGAAAGGTCGCCTTATAGGATACCGCAGTCACCGCCTGATTATTCCTTGCCACCATCGACGCTGAGATTTGGGACCTGAGAATCCGCGCTTACAAACCACCCGAATTAAGATATGTAATCTGTGAAATCTGTGGATTATCCCTTCTCCAGAACACCCATCATAGGGGAAACCGTTGGGCCTAGAAGGTGACATTGGAACCGCAGATAACATTACTGGGCACAATCCGCAGATTTCGCAGATACACAGATTTCTGATTTACTAATGCGGGTAGATCATGAACGAGTGTGTCTTCTCTGCGGACCGGAAGTATCGCTATTTGTTGATCCACCGTTGGGAACCGGAGTCACCGGAACGGTCATGTATGTGGATTGCGCTAAATCCGTCGATTGCCGATGAGTCTGGGCTGGATAACACGCTCACTCGAATTCGATCCTTTAGCCGCGCCGCCGGCTTCAACGCGTTTTACATGGCGAATCTGTTCGCATTGGTATCGACCGATTTGAAAGCAATGAAACGCCATTCCGACCCAGTCGGGCCCGACAATGATGATCATATCCGCCGGATTGCCTTCCAGATTCTAACGATATTTGTCGCCTGGGGAACTCACGGTCGGCATCAAAACCGGGACCGGGAAGTCCTCGGGCTCCTGGCTCGACTGGGCCGAACCGAGCTCCTTTGTTTTGGCAACAACAAAGACGGTTCACCCAAACACCCGCTCCATTTATCCGGAAAGCTGAAGCCGGTCGATTTCCTTGGATGAGCCGATCATTTGAATGGAAGCATCGGGACGAGCGTCAGATTTATTTGAACGGAAATCGTTCGAGATTGACGAATACCGCCTCAGTAGCTCTCGGTTCTTTCCGTTAGTCTAACGGCAAAAACTGACGGCATTCAGCCGACGCTCCATGAGGGCGCGAATGCACGATACATCGACATACCTATATGATGAATTTCATAAACATCCGACCTGTTTTTCTGGCCTGTCTCCTGGGCATGACGCCCTTAACCTCCTTTGGATTTGTCTCGATTACAATCGCGCCACCGGAATTGCTGGTTTACGAACAGCCGTCTTGCCCGGCCGATGGATATATTTGGGTACCCGGCTACTGGGCCTACGGAGATGACGGTTATTACTGGGTCCCTGGTGTTTGGGTTGAACCTCCACGGGTGGGGGTGCTTTGGACACCGGGCTACTATGGTTTCGAAGGCGACGCCTACACTTGGCATGAGGGCTATTGGGGCCCGCACGTGGGATTTTATGGGGGCATCAACTACGGCTTTGGCTATGGCGGAGTTGGCTTTGTCGGCGGCGAATGGCAGGAAAACGTGTATCGCTACAACACGGCAGTGACAAACGTGAATACGACGGTCGTGCGCAACACCTACGTGAACAACACCGTGGTCAACAACGCGACAGCCAACAGCCGAGCCAGCTTCAACGGTCCCGGCGGAGTCACTGCGCGACCCACCGCCGAGGAAGAGAAGGCTCTACACGAGCAACATATACCGGCGACGACCGCGCAGCGCACACATGAACAATCGGCTCTACACGATCGGAACCAGCTCGCCTCGGCCAATAATGGGCACCCGACTACGACCGCATTGACTTCAGTAAAAGGACATGAGCCGCGCAACATCAATGCGAATGTTTCCGGCCAGCCTGCCGCCCATGAAACTGCAAATCTCGAGAAGCGCGAGACCAAACCAGGCGAAGGGCAGGCTAATCGTCCGCCAAACGAAAACAAGTTGAAGTCGGAGGAACAAACAAAGGCCAATCGCCAGGAGGAAAATCTCCGCAAAAATGCTCCGACGGAACCCAATGTCCATCACGAAAAAGGCCCATCTCAGACCAACCGAGAAACGAACAAACCAGCGGAGAAAAAACCCGCCTCTAAACCGCATGAGGAAAAGCGGCCTAGCGGCAAGGAAGAGAAAGAGTAGCCCGTTCGTCTTCTCGGCGGCGTCGCTTCATTTGCCAGGTCACACGCGCTCGGTGAGTGCACGCCGGGCGCGTCTTCAAAGCACAAAGTAGACGGGCCGCTCAAATTCGCTTCGCGAAGGCCCTGCACGTCAAAAAAAAAGATCTGAAATGGAGAGGGCCAGTTGCGCGCCACCAGGATCTCAGCGAACATACAGGAGCGTATAATCTCCCTTACTAGATGCCTTCGCAGAGCAAGGATCTGAAGGGAAAAACAAATTTCAACCCCGGAAAGCCCATGAGCCAGAACCTCAAACTGCTCCGGCAGAATTATTGCCGGCCTGCTACCGTGGAGAGCAAAAGAACCCCTTACCTCTTTACCTTAGAAAAAGAGTGCGAGCAGGGGAAAGCCCTCCTTGCGAATTCACCAAAAACGCTGCTTCACCTTCAGAAGTTCAATCCAAATGGTCTTCTCCAGACCTATCGAGACGAAACTACCGGTGCCGAACTACCGATCTTCGCCGTATTCGACCTCGAAGGCAGCCACCAAGTCGCTTACGATATCACGATGGACTCCGGTCCTGCGACCGCCCGGCCTCGCAGCCTCCCTGCGTATGTTCCAATTCAGAAAACCCAGGATTTCGTAAGAAAGATCAATGAGCCCAGAATGAAAGGCGAACGGGCGGCAATCCGAACCTCTGCCATTCTCGGGATCTTCCCAGTTTTGGCTTATCTCTTCTCCCACACCGCGGCGTTGACCGGTCCTTCCGTATTCTTCATCCTGGTGGGAGGGTGGATCCTGGGTGCATTTCTTACCTACCTACTAAGCGAGATGCTGCTTAACCGCATTTGCCCTTGGAAGAAACTGGTTATCTCCGCAGAATTTGACGGAATTCTTCCGAAAGCAACCCGGGAAAAAGCGCGCGCCGCCAAAGACTCCTTCGACAATCTCTACCTCATAGTTGACCAGCAGCGCCGGTGGAAAAGCACGCTCCTCCGGGATCCAACGCCACGTGCTTTAGACCCACTTCTGATTGGAGAACTCAAGCAAGGCCGTCGACACCAATTTTTCTTGATCGACCAATTCGATCTCACGGAGGCAGAGCGGTACCTCGCTGACGAATTTGCGACTAAGCAGGACGAAACTTCGTTCGGTCTTCCGACCAGCGAAATCTAATCCGCATTTCATAAAGTTGGCTCGAGCTGACCGAAACTCCTGCTCATTGGCTGGCTTTCGGGTCGAGTCTCTTCTTTTCTCCCCTCGTCAGATCCGCTCCAACCGCAGAAGGCGCCGAGAAGGAATTCTAAACAAACGGTCGCGGAATGCACAAAAAAAGCTGGAACGCCGAAGGTCGCCGTTAATTCGCTAACCCTCCTGACATACTGTTGTCAGCAGTCCGGCCTACGTTGTGCTCTGGGGATCGGCAGCACTGTCCGACGAAGTTTCGTGCGGACGACTTGAGCGAAATCGGGAGCCGACCCCTACTGAACTTAAGGCCGCGCTAGCAACCGTTAGCCGGTCGTACTAGATTCCGCGTCTCATGTCGAAAATCGTCGCCTCAGATCCCCGTGCGATCGTCATTCGTGGCGCGCGCCAGAACAATCTGAAGGGCATCGACTTGGATCTGGAGCTGAACAGACTCCACGTCGTTACCGGACCGAGCGGCAGCGGAAAATCGAGTTTGGCGTTCGACACAATTTATGCGGAGGGACAACGGCGTTACGTCGAGACGTTCAGTCCTTATACCCGGCAATTTCTTGAGCGGATGGATAAGCCGCAGGTCGATGAGATCCGGGGCATTCCACCCGCGATCGCAATCGAGCAAGCGAACCGCGTTCGCACTACCCGCTCAACGGTCGGAACAATGACCGAGATCAATGATTACCTGAAACTGTTCATGCCGCGGGTCGCACGCGCATTCTGTCCGGAATGCCATCGTGAGATCGTCTGCGAATCTGCCCAAAGCATTGCGGAAAAGACCATCAAAATGCTTCACGGAAAGCGCGTGCTGGTCTGCTTCGGCGTACCAGTGCCCCCCGGGACTGACCCGTCCGATTTCTTTCAGTTTCTTCACTCCCAAGGTTTTCTACGGGTTTGGCTGAATCGGGAAATGGTTCGGACCGACGTGGCTCCCACCATCGACCGGCTGCCCGGGCTGGTTGCCATCATTCAAGACCGGCTGACGATCGATGCTGCCGGCGTGTTGTCGCGTCTGACCGAGGCAATTGAGCAGGCTCTCCGGTACGGCAAAGAACAGCTGACGATCGTCGAGCTGGAATCGGGTGTCGATCATAAGTATTCGACCGGCTGGCATTGCCCGTATTGCGATATCGACATTCGTCCACCTTCTCCCGGCTTGTTCTCGTTTAATAATCCGGTCGGCGCTTGTCCGGATTGTCGCGGATTTGGACGCACCATCGGGATCGACCTCAATCGTGCCCTCCCCGATCGGCGGCTGAGCTTGGCCGGCGGAGTCATTAAGCCATTCCAGACGGCCCAGATGCAGGAGTGCCAGCGCGATCTCATCCGGAACGCGATTCAACGCGAGATCGATATTCACTCGCCGTTCCAGGATCTCGCTGATGCTGATCAGCGATGGGTAATCGAAGGAGAAATCAAACCCGATACTTCGGCTGAAGAGGTATGGGAAAGCGGACGCTGGTATGGCGTGCGCGGGTTCTTCGATTGGATGGAATCGCGATCCTACAAGATGCACGTTCGCGTGTTTCTCAGCCGCTACCGGACATATACGTTGTGCCGGGCCTGCAGTGGCACTCGATTCAAGCCCGAAACGCTCAATTTTCGGGTTTTAGCAAAGAGCCAGCAGTTAACGCTGCCGCAACTTCAGCAACTGCCGCTGGACGAACTAATCGACAACCTGACTACCGTAGCTGTCGCTATCGGAGACAGCACGACGGAGCTGCTACGCACACAGATCGTCGCGCGGCTGCGTTACCTCGTTGATGTCGGGCTCGGCTACCTAACGCTCGATCGACCTACTCGCTCTCTTTCGGGCGGTGAGTTACAACGAGTGAATCTGACTACTTGTCTCGGCGCATCACTGGTAAGCACTCTGTTCGTACTCGATGAACCTAGCGTTGGACTTCATCCGCGGGATATCGATCGGCTAGTTGCGGTACTCCACGGGCTGCGTGACAAAGGCAACACGCTGCTCGTGGTTGAGCACGAAGAGGCTGTCATCCGCGCTGCCGACTCTTTGATCGAGATCGGGCCGGGTCGAGGCGAGCACGGAGGGCGATTGGTCTTTCAAGGGCCCCTCGAACAAATCGAGAACGCGTTGCCCGATTCTTTAACCGCTGCATATCTGACCGGAAGAAAAAAGATTGCGACCCCACTGAGCCGGCGACGACCAAAACGGTTCATCGAAGTAGTCGGCGCGGCCGAGCATAATCTGAAGAACCTAACGGTTCGGTTTCCATTGGAGGTTTTTTGTTGCGTCACTGGGGTTTCCGGCTCGGGCAAGAGCACGCTGGTCCAACAAGTGTTGTACCAAAATTTGCTAGCCTTAAAAGGGCGCTCTGGTGAGGAAGCTCCCGGAATATGCACGCGTTTAATCGGTGGCCATCTGGTTGACGATGTTATTTTGGTCGATCAGTCGCCACTGGCGCGCACGCCGCGTTCGACTCCGGCCGTATACGTCGGAGTCTTTGACCAAATCCGCGAACTTTTTGCTTCCCAGCCGAGCGCCAAGGCAGCCGGGCTGACCACCGGCGCATTTTCTTTTAACTCGGGGGCTGGACGCTGCGAACGTTGCGGTGGTCTCGGCTATGAAAAAGTGGAGATGCAGTTTCTCAGCGACCAATTCATCCGGTGCGTTGACTGCGAAGGCAAACGCTACCAACCGCACGTGCTCGAGATAAAAGTCGCCGGTAAATCGATTCATGATTTCCTCGAGATGACGGTAACCGAGGCGATTACTTTTCTGACCGCAAAAACGGATGTCCCGACGAAAATGCTGCATCCGCTCACTCTGCTGAACGAGGTCGGGCTTGGTTACCTTCGCCTTGGCCAGCCGGTCAATGTTCTTTCCGGCGGGGAATCGCAGCGACTAAAGCTGGTTGGGCACTTGACGGAGAATAATCGGGCCGGCCGGCATGCACTTTTGATTTTCGACGAACCTACCTCCGGATTGCATTTCGACGACATTCCACCGCTTCTGGCCGTGTTCAATCAGTTGGTTGAGCGCGGAAACAGCGTCCTTGTGATCGAACACAATCTGGAAGTGGTCCAGGCCGCTGACTACGTAATCGATTTGGGCCCCGAGGCTGGTGTAAAGGGAGGCTTGCTCGTCGCGGAGGGCCCACCCGAGCGGGTGGCCCAAGTCACCGATTCCCACACCGGAGCGTTTTTGCGTGAGCGATTGGCTGAGCACAGCCGAAGCGCACCGGCCAGCCGGGTTGCCGAACGCCGAGCGATCATCACGCACCCAAGTATTTCAGTCGTTGGTGCTCGGCATCATAACCTAAAGAACTTGTCGATCGAGTTACCGCGCGAGCAAATGATTGTGATCACAGGGCTTAGCGGGTCCGGTAAATCGAGTCTCGCATTCGATATACTCTTTGCGGAGGGACAACGCCGGTTTCTCGACAGCATGTCGACCTATGCGCGGCAATTCGTCGAACAGATGGAGCGTCCGGATGTCGACCATGTCGAGGGATTGCCACCGAGCGTAGCTATCGAGCAGCGGCTCACGTCGGGGGGAGGCAAATCAACGGTCGCTACGGTTACCGAGGTTTACCACTTTTTCCGCCTCTTATTTGCCAAGCTGGGCATCCAATATTGTCCGAAGTGCGACGTGGCCGTGACGAAACAAAGCCAGTCGTCCATTACCAAGCAGGTAAAGGAGCGCTTGGAACAGGGCCCGTTCTCTCTATTGGCGCCGGTGGTCAAGGCAAGAAAGGGATTTCATAAGGAAGTCGCAACCTGGGCCGCTCGAGAAGGGTACACTCATCTTTTCGTTGACCAACAGCGTTATACGGTCGCGGATTTTCCGAAATTGGAAAGATTCCGCGAACATTCGATCGAAGTGGTAATTGCCGACTTGCGGAAGACCGATGCGCCGCAAATCGCCGAATGGGTGAAAGACGCTCTGCGCGTAGGAAACGGATCTGCTTTCCTGGCGACGAAGAAGGGTGTGCGCACCGTTCTGAGCAGCGAAATGACCTGTCCCTCTTGCGGTCGCGCGTTCGAGGAATTGGACCCCCGACTCTTCTCTTTCAATTCACCGCACGGTTGGTGCGACCATTGCCATGGATTCGGTTATATTTTGCCGTTTTCCGCCGAAGACTCGCGAGCCGAATCAGTATTGGAAGCAGAGCTCAATGCCGAGCGGCGCAGCGACTGGATTGACGAAGCCGAAAAGCAGCCCTGTCCCACCTGCAAAGGATCGCGCTTAAACGAAGTTGCGCGTGCCGTGCGGGTCTGCGGCCAAACGTTGGAACAGCTATCTGGTTACTCGGTGAAACAAGCGCTGGATAAGCTCGCCCGACTCAAATTCTCTGGCCAAGGAAAGGCCATTGCCGATACGATTTTGACCGAAATCAACCAGCGGCTCTTCTTCATGCAACGGGTTGGGCTGGAATACTTGGCGCTCAGTCGAGCGGCCAGCACGCTGAGCGGCGGCGAGTCTCAACGGATCCGGTTGGCTGCCCAGCTCGGATCGAATCTCCGCGGTGTGCTCTACGTCTTGGATGAACCGACGATCGGTTTGCATCCCCGGGATAACGTCCGACTGCTGGAAACGCTCGATGCTCTCAAAGAAAAAGGAAATACTTTGGTGGTAGTCGAACATGACGAGGATACGATGCGTCGCGCCGATCTCATCGTCGACCTTGGTCCGGGAGCGGGACGGCACGGCGGTAACGTCATCGCTTGCGGACCGATCGAAGAACTCCAACGCCACGGCGATTCGGTAACCGGACGGTACCTTCGCAGTCCCATGCTGCATCCATCCAGGGCACGCCGACCGGTCGCCCACGTCCCTTGGATCGAGATCAAGGGAGCCCGTGCAAATAACTTAAAGGAAATCGACGTTTCATTTCCGATTGGGCGTCTCAGCGCTATCACGGGAGTATCCGGGTCGGGAAAAAGCACGCTGATGCGATCGGTTTTATTGCCGGCGGTTCAGCAGTCTTGGGCGCGAAAACGGACGAATGGATCAGGCGCCTGGAAAAAGATTAGCGGCACCGAGTTTCTGTCCGCGGTATATGAAGTCGACCAGTCGCCGATCGGTAAGACCTCGCGCTCGATTCCAGCAACATATGTAAAGATATTTGATGAAATCCGGAAGCAATTCGCTCAACTGCCGGAATCGCGCATCCGCGGCTATGACCCGAGCCGTTTTTCGTTTAACACCGAAGGCGGCAGATGCGAAGTTTGCGCCGGCCAGGGATTAGTGAAGCTCGAGATGAACTTTCTCCCCTCGAGTTATGTTCTGTGTGACAGTTGCCGCGGCAAACGATTCAATGCCCAGACACTGACCGTTGAATTCAACGGACGCAGCATCGGTGATATTCTAGAGATGACGATCGAGGAAGCGGCGGAATTCTTCCGCGCACAACCACGGATCTACCACCCGCTTCAGCTACTCGTTGAAACCGGTCTCGGCTACCTGCAACTCGGCCAGCCGAGCCCTACATTGAGCGGCGGTGAGGCGCAGAGATTGAAGCTCGTAAGTGAACTCAGGGCCGGTTTAGCAAGAGACCGTTACGAACGGATTCGAAAGAACCGGGATCCAAAATCGACGCTCTACTTGCTGGAAGAACCGACCATTGGACTACATATGGCCGACGTCCAGTTACTACTGGAGGTGCTGCACCGGCTCGTGGACGAAGGAAATTCGGTGGTGGTAATAGAACACAACCTGGATGTGATTGCCGAAGCCGATTACATCGTGGATATCGGTCCCGAAGCCGGAGCAGAAGGCGGTTTTGTTGTGGCAACCGGTACTCCCGAAGAGGTAGCGATGAGTCGGATCAGCCGGACGGCGCCTTTTTTGGCCCGGGTCTTGGGCATTAAAAATGGGCGTTCTCGTTCAGCCGCGTAGGCGGGATTCGCCCGTATAAAAGATGACAAATCGGAAAACAGCCGTCAGCGCTTTTGCGATACCGGCAACAATTCGGGACGCACCAGGACAGCTCCACCATGGCTCAAACCCGGCGCGCGGCCGATCAATAGGAGTGGCCGTAACCTTCTGGTGGCGCCGAGGCCGCCTTCGCAAACTACGGCGCGCCCTAACCGTGAGGATGTGCATATCTCAGAGTGTGGCCGCGACGAAGCGTTTCGCATAGTCGGGTTCTCGCCCTACCAACCCGTGGGCGTAGCTCGTCAGCGGCAATCTATTATTTGTCATACGAGCGAAGCCTGTCCTTTCCGGCAACAGTATTTCGCGCCTATTTTTCGTCGAAACGTTCGCTAATTCTGATCATTGTATCTAATATCCTTACGGAGAGCCGGCCCCAGTTGTGTCATAGATAGCCAACTCGATTAACTTTTAGCCCACTCTCTCGGATGAGTTGTCTGCTTGATAATTATGTTGCAGGAAGGTTTGCCCCGTAGCGTCCTCTACGCGATCTCAGCTCGCATCGGCGGGATTGGCCTCGATTTAGTGGCACTTGAAACGATTCGAGGCATCCAGCCTTACCTGGGTAAGGCGATATCTTTCGGCGTCCAGGCTCCAGATATCGATCGGCGCAAAATGAAGACGCTGCGGTTTCACCCCGTCCGGCTCTTGTCGAATCTGGAAAGCAAATATTACTACGCAGCGAAGAAGCGCGCGACCGACCGCGTCTCCGCCCAATTTCTTCGGACGGGCCGCTTTGATCTTTTTCACGCTTGGTCTGGCTCGGCATTGAGCGGCCTTCGGGCGGCAAAAACACTCGGAATTCCTTCGCTGCTGGAAATCCCCACTTGGCACCGCCAAAAAGGAAAAGTACTTCCGCCAAAAACGGAACAGGAAATCGCGATGGAGAATGCTCCGATTCCGCAACGCTGGCTCAACAGCCTGCTCATTGGCCGGCAAGAGACTTTGGAGGAGTATGAACTAGCGGATTTGATTCTGGTCGAGTCGGAGAAAGCGGCGGATACCTTTAGAGTGCTCGGATTTCCAAACGAAAAGCTTTACAGCATGCCGCAAGGAGTGGACGTGAGCCGATTTCAGCCGGGGCCATCGCCGCCGCTTTTTCGTGCGGTTTTTGTTGGTGCTCTGATTAAGCGGAAAGGGGTACACACTCTGGTTGAGGCATGGAAAACAGCGAAATTGCGAAACGCTGAACTCTGGCTTGCTGGGCATCCCCATGACGAAATCAAATCGTATCTGAATGACCTGCCGGCTAATGTAAAGGTGCTTGGATTCACAAAGGACGTGGAAAAGGTGTATCGAGCAGGTTCCGTTCATGTCTTTCCCTCCTCTTTGGAGGGAAGTGCCAAAACAACTTATGAAGCAGCGGCTTGCGGATTGGCACAGATCACAACGCGGGAAGCCGGGGATGTCGTTGTGGACGGTCTCAACGGATTAATTGTTCCACCCGACGATGTAGGGGCACTCGCGCGCGCCATTCGACAATTGTACGACCAGCCCGATTTGGTTCGCAGTTATGGCGCCGCTGGACGAGCACGAGTGGTTCAGCAGTTCACCTGGGATCATTTCCGAGAGAGAGTGTTCGGTGCGTACCGGTTGGCGATGAGTCGGTTATCACAGGCACAAACGCCGACAGCCAAGGTCAGCGGCTCATCACTCGCTGCTCATTCGACCCGACCGTCTCACTCCTAGCAAACTCCGCTTCGCGGAGAGGAATATTTTTGTTTTTATTCGCGAAGCGAAATCTCGGCAGCCCGACTACGCACGAGGCTTCGTCGCGGCCGCACACTGGGTTCGGAACCTCTCTTGGCGGATGCGCCGTACCTGGAAGAGCGAAGGCGGGTTAAATTCACTATCCACCCGGCAGCTCAATTCCATGTCCGCCCGGCTGCTGTCTTTTTCCTTGAGAACGCGAGAGAGCTGGCTAATGAATCCATCCGCATCCGGCGTGGGCTTATGAATTTGAGTCGTAAACTTCAAAAACTTACTTCCGGCGAAGCTTGGGCGAGCAGCTTAGACCGATACTATCGTTGGCAACACCCCCTCAGGATCGAAGACCTACTGCGAGACATCGACCAGAGAAAACTCGACGCCCTTTGCGAGAAATATCGTGTGCCGGGCGAAGCCAAAGCGTGGCCAAAGTATACGAACGTCGAACATTGGATCGAAAATGCAGTCCAGCATGTACGTTCACTTCGACTGGATCGAGATCCGAAACTGAAGATTCTCGATATTGGAAGTGGAGCCGGCTATTTTCTTTTCGTTCTCAAGCAGCTGGGACACGAGGTGTTCGGGCTCGACCTCGCTGAGCCGCTTTTCTACGGTGAAATGTTTACGCTGCTCGGTCTGGAGCGCGTGGTCTGGCGGATCGAACAGTTCAAACCGCTGCCAAACCTCTCGCGTAAATTCGACTTAATCACCGCTTTTGCCATCTGCTTTAACGGGCATGGCAGCGAAACGGTTTGGGGCCCGAAAGAATGGGAATTTTTTTTGGATGATCTCAACGAGCATTATCTGACTCCAGGCGGCCGCGTCACCCTTGCGCTGAATCCAGAGCCGTACGGTCGCTACACTCCAGAGCTCAAAGATTTCTTTCTTAGCCGAGGCGCAGAAATCGAACGAAACCGCGTTTGGCTAAGCAAGCCATAGGCACGGTTCGCCGTTATGCACACCAAGGGCACGGCTGCGAACGTAGTTCGGTGAACGCGCATGCTCGTCAACGTAAGGGTTGAAACGTAGGCAGGCGACCAAGCGCTCTTTCGACGACATTCCAGACCTGCTCTAACGTTATACTGGCCATTATACCATCTCTGCTTGGAACCATCGTCACATGCTCCCCCAGCGGGCACCAAATCATCGGATCGGTTGGCCCAAAGAGGGCAATCGTCGGTACGGCAAGCGCAGCGGCAATATGAGTTACTCCGGTATCATGCCCGATGAAGAGATCCCCAGTGGCCAGTTCGTGGGCCAGATCCAAAATTGATAGATTCGAGCGGACCCTCAGCTTCGAGCTTCGAAAGGTTCGACCAAATTCAGCGGTCGCCATCTCATCTGCTTCGCCCGAGACAAGCAACAATTCATCGAATTGTTCCTCCAACTTGGCCGCCAGCGCGCTCCAACAAGGTACCGGCCAATTTTTTGCCGGAGAGCCGCTACCGACGTGAAAAACCGCTCGCGTACCGGAAAGGCATTGACGCTTTAGAAAAAGGCGCGGAACCGGATCGACCATCGCCAAGCCGAGCTCCCCAACCGGTTGAGCGAGTTGGATCGGCGCCGGCAATCGTCGTTCGTCGAGTCGAAATGGACCTGAAATAAGCCGGCACCCACAACTCTCGATCTTCGCGCTTACCATTCGTTTTGGATCGGACAAATAGCTGATGACGCAATCCACGTTGTGCAGTTTCCCGCGTAATGCCTCGTCCAAGCTAGTGTCGTCCGTAAACAGGGATAGGAATGTCGTTGAACCTAGGTCGTACACGGAGTGCGCACCTCCGTATGGCGCGAGCAAAGCGGCCGGAAACGGGGCGACCAGTTCAACAAACGCAGAAATGTCGCTTTCGCGCAAGGTTCGCAAAACTGGGAGCGTCAACAGAACATCTCCTAACGCCCCTCCGCGAAAAACCAGGAATCGCAAGGCTCCTTACTAATACCCAGGTCCGGCAGAACCAGGGCCACCACCGATCCCAGGCATAGAGCCAAGCGCTCCACCGTTTTCCCACTGCTCGGGTTTATTCCAGGGGATCGTGCTTTGCTCCTGCCCGAATTGCGGTTTTTGCGTCGAATGATCAACACTGGCTTGGTCATTGGATTGGCAGCCCGCCAAGAGCGTGAATGCAAACAGAGTAAACAAATAGCCTTTCATCGCTTCGTGAAAACAACCGGATCGCCTACTGATACACGCGCAAAATTCTCGGGTCCATTAGATAAAAACTCGGCCGTACAGCTATTCTTATCGACCGAGACGACTCTGAGCTCGCTGATGGTTTCGCTATTTTTCTCGACCTTCAGATGAGACTTCGTTGTGAGTCCGAGATCGCTACCAAGACTCACGGTCAATGCCTGGGCTTCGCGGTTCATGGAAAGGATGGTACCGTGCAACACAGGCGGGATTTTATTCTTATCCTTTTCGGCCGCTATCACCCGCAACTGATTCAGCTCATTTTCTACGTTGATCAAACGGTTGGCGAGTAATTGGCGATCATCCTCAGCTCGCTTTTTCTGGTCAAGGTTGCGGTTCGCATCGGCTATTGCCGTGGTGAGTCCTTTTATTTCATTCTCTCGTTGGTTCAGCTGCTCGGTGAGCTGATCCACCTTGGCCTTCGCGGCGCTCGTCTCGGAGTTCCAGTTGTCATGCTCTTGTTGAGCTACTCGCTCTTGATCCCCGATTTTTTCTTCCGCTTGCAGCAGCTTTTGCTGAAGATCATCGCTCAGAGCCTGCAGCTTATTAGACCGGTCTTTTTCCGCGACGGCATCGGCGGTAAGTCTTGTCACCTTCTCCCGATTAAAAAAACCTAGGCCAGCCGCGCCGACGGCGCAGATCATCGCGACAATTAAGAGAAAACGGACCATTATCGGAAGATTGCAACCACCAAAGGTGGCATCAAAAAACGAAGTTGGCTCATTAACGGCCGATGCTCGGGAAAATCAAGTGTCAAGAAACGGCAGGGGCAGAGCTCCCGATCGTCCGATCTTCGCAGCGCACGAGGAGTCCCTACCGTTTCTGTTTGCCTCGACCCCAGTTTTGGTCGACGGGTACTATTCCGTCAGGGGCTATGGATCACAGACTTACAAACCCCGCCAGGGCAGGAATGCAGCAACGGTAGTATGCTTTGCGTTGCCGTAGTTCTCTGACGGCTCTCTCTAAGTCACCGATTGGCGGTTTGCCGGTGACTTACCAAGGGTATTCCCCGGGTTTACCAAACCGGTCGAGGAACTGACCATTCAATTCCGGGCTAACTGTCTGGATTGCCTGAACTAAGGAACGCGCGGATTCCTCCGGCGAGAGCGTCGCGTCCGAGCCACCCATATCGGTTCGGACCCAGCCCGGTGAAATCGCCGCGGTAGTGATGCCTTCGGCAATGAGTTCAAAAGCGATTGAACGCGTTAACATATTCGCGGCGGCCTTGGATACAGCGTAAGCGTAGTAGCTCGGGTCGTCCCGGGTCGAGATCGAGCCCAACCCGGAAGAGACGTTCAGGATGCGCGGTCGATGACTTCCACGGAGCAAGGGGAGAAAAGCGCGGATGATCCGGGCACACCCGATTACGTTGGTCTCAAATGCGTCTCGAAGAAGCGCCAGCGGCAAATTGGCGATTGATTCATTGCCTTGCTCTGGCATTAAGCCCGCATTGTTTACGATAACATCCAGTCGATTCCTCACTTTTCGGACGTTCGCGACGGCGGCCGAGACAAGCTCATCCGAATTCACGTCCAGCAAAACGACATCGACCAAGCCAGTTTGGGAAGCGGCCAGTCGTTGCAAATGCGTCGCCGCTTCCGGATGTCGACAGCCCGCTATTACCACGTAACCCTCTCGCAAAAGCGCTTCGCTCAGTGCTAGTCCAATCCCTCGATTTGCTCCTGTAATCAGTACTGTTTCAGCCTGCATTTTCACAAATCTCTCAGGATTCGGGAAAAATGCAGGCTCGCGTTTTTCGGTTCAAAGTTGAATTCTTTCTTCTGGTTCGCTTACCTAGGGGACTCTGGACACCGACCTAACCATCCTTTCCGGCCTCCCTTCCCGGCGCGAACCGCTTCGAAAACCGATCATAGTAGTCGGGCGGGCGGCAGAAGCCGATATCATTTTGAACCATCCGGAGATATCGCGTCGTCATTGCCAACTCACGCTGGAAACCAGTTCATGGGCGATTGAGGACCTGGGCAGCCAGCGCGGCACGATCGTGAATAGTGTGCGAATCTCCGAGAAAACTCCTCTCAAATTCGGAGATCAAATTATTCTGGGCCCAGTCACCTTGGGCTTTGGGCAAAGCGTCGAACCCGATCCAAACGCCAGCGAGCCGCTCGGGATCCCGGGAACCATCATTTTTCGCAAACGCGTAGTTCAAAGTGTACCGTTATCGGACAGACTGATTTTCGGGCGCAGTCCGGACGTGGATGTACAGCTGAATGACCCGATCGTGTCCCGCCGCCACGCCGAAATTGAAGAGGGCTCGAACGGATTTCGAGTAGTAGATCTGCACAGCCGCGCCGGCTCGTTCGTGAACGGGCGTCGATTTGACGAGCATCAACTGGTCATCGGCGATCAGCTCCAGCTAGGCCCATTCTATTTCGCTTTTACCGGAAACGACCTCCAGAGGATCCAGCGAGTGTCGGCCGGCAAAATGATCGCCGTGAGCCTTAGCCGCAAGGCCGGTTCGAGCCTGATTTTGCAGGACGCTTCATTGGTCGTTGAACCGGGCCAATTCATCGGCATCCTCGGACCAAGCGGTTCCGGAAAATCGACTTTGCTCAATGCGCTGAGCGGACTCCGCCCGGCGGACACAGGCCGAGTACTGGTCGACGACGTCGACTTTTATTCGAATCTCAATCAGCTCAGGCAACTCTTCGGTTATGTTCCCCAAGATGACATCGTTCACGGAGAATTAACGGTAAAAGAGGCACTGACGTTCAGCGCGAGATTGCGTCTCCCGGGTGGCACGCCTCCGCGCGAAATCGAGACGCTGGTGAGACAGATGATGACGAATCTTGGACTGGCGGAACGCGAGAACCTGCGGATCGCCCTCCTGTCAGGCGGGCAGCGCAAAAGAGTGAGTGTGGGAGTCGAGTTGCTCCGGCGCCCGCCATTGATCTTTTTGGATGAACCCACATCTGGATTGGATCCATTCGCGGAGTTCAAGCTGATGGAGTTGCTTCGCCGGCTCGCGGATACGGGTTGCACCGTGATTTGCACCACGCACGTCATGGAAAACGTTTACCTGATGGACCAGATCGCCGTCATCAGCGCTGGCCGGGTCATCTTTCAGGGACCACCCGAGAGCGCACGCACTCGCTTCGGTGTGACTCGACTAAGCGGGTTGTATGACGCCCTGCAAACAATTGATCCGAAACTTTTGCACAGCGTTCCCTCGCCGCCGCTGCCCGAGCATTTGGAATCGGCCGAAAAGAGAATTCCTGCGGCGAAGGGCAAGCAAGCATTCGCGCTCCCGATTCTGCTACAGCGGCAATTCACCATCTTTCGCTCCGACCTGAAGAACCTTTTGATTGCGATTGGTCAGCCGTTGATCATTGGGATTCTCGTCTGCTGGGTGAGTTCCAATCCACCATTAGCCCAGTTCTTCGCCTATATCGCTACGCTCTGGTTTGGGTGCAGCAATTCGGCACAGGAGATTGTGAAAGAGGTTCCGATTTACCGACGAGAACGGTTGGTCGGCCTGAGCCGATGGAGCTATCTGCTGAGCAAATTTCTTTGGATGGGCACACTAACCAATATCCAAAGTTTAATCCTCTATACGTGCATCCTCATTGCGGGGCGCGTCTGGCCGTCGGCGATCGGATGGCAGCTCATAGGGCTTTTCTTACTTGGGTACGCGGCAACCGGTATCGGCCTGACGATTTCCGCAATCGCGCGCTCAGCGTTGCAAGCCGTAATGTTGGTACCTCTTATTCTGATTCCGCAGATTTTGTTTTCCGGATATTCGGTTCGAACCGTCGATATGAGCCCGCCGGTGCTATTTGTTAGCCAAATTATGCCTAGTTTTGCGGCGCAAAGGATCGGCGATGCCAGTTCATTGCTATTTCGGCAGATCGATGGCGATCTGATTAAGGACGAGAATTATTATGTGTCCTACACAAATATGAACCAATGGCATCGAGCGGCCGAAGGAAAGCG
>Ga0070698_100000731_pt1 | contig 35304 bp, 30 predicted proteins | sample KBSK1502metaG_FD_65477 | JGI IMG/M metagenome (GOLD analysis project Ga0070698, IMG submission 65477) | Corn, switchgrass and miscanthus rhizosphere microbial communities from Kellogg Biological Station, Michigan, USA - KBS K1-50-2 metaG | ecosystem: Host-associated > Plants > Roots >... | reverse complement strand
GGGGCTGGTGTGGCCGGGAGTAGCGGGGCTGGTGTGGCCGGGAGTAGCGGGGCTGGTGTGGCCGGGAGTAGCGGGGCTGGTGTGGCCGGGAGTAGCGGGGCTGGTGTGACTGACGGGTGGCATCGAGGTGGCGGGGCTAGAGGGGCCGGTGGGGCGGGCGGGGAGGCGGGCGCGGCGGCCGATGGCGAACAGCTCAAGCGTGTCGGCTAGCTCGGCCAGGTCGCCAACCCGGTGCACGCCGTAGGCGTCGGCAAGCGCCTCCCAGCCGCCGTCCTGAGCCGCGAGCGCCCCGGAATGGGCCGCCACCATCGCCTGCCCTCTGGCCGAGCTGCCGACCGTGAGCAGCACCACCGGGATGTCCCTGGCGGCGGCGCTGGCCAGCACCGCTCGCAGTCGGCCAGGCTCGCGCATCGCCTCAAGCACGAGGGCGAGCACCCGGGTTTCCGGCAGGGCGAGCGCGTACTCGAGGTAGGCGGCGGCCGGGGTGACTAGTTCCTGGCCGGACGAGACGGCCAGGGTGAACCCGATTGCCCGGCCGCTGCGCAGCATCGCGGAGAACACCGATCCCGAATGCGTGACCAGCGCCACCGGGCCGGCCGGCAGCTGGTCGGGCTCGACGTAGCCGATCGCCCGCAGGCCGCGGGCCACGTTGACGAACCCCATGCAGCCGGCCCCGCATAGCTCCATGCCCGCCGCCCGGGCGATCGAGGCAAGTCGGCCCCGCAGCGCGGGCCGGCCGGGGCCGCCGTAGGGGAGCGCGGGCGCTGGATCCAGCGGCCCGGAGCCGCCAGCCGGCTGCGCGGGCGCCGAGTCCGGCCGCCGGGAGCCGCCAGCCGGCTGCGCGGGCGCCGAGTCCGGCCAGCCGGAACCACCGCCCGGGGGCGCGGGAGCCGGGTGCAGTCGGCCGGAGCCGCCGGGGGCCGCGCCCGCTGGGTCCGGCTGCCCGGAGCCGCCAGCCCGGTGCGCGGGCACTGGACCCGGCGGGCCGGAGCCGCCGCCTTGGGGCGCGCCCGCTGGGTCCGGGCGCCCGGAGCCGCCAGCCTGCTGCGCGGGTGCTGGGTCCGGCAGGCCGGAGCCGCCGCCTTGGGGCGCGGGCGCTGGGTCCGGGCGCCGGGAGGCGTCAACCCGGTGCGCGGGCACTTGGTCCGCTGGGTGGGAGGCGGCGCCCTGGGGGGCAGCGGCCGGGTCTTCGTGTGCGATGCCGAAGATCACCGCCGATGCGTCGCCGCGGCTGGCCGCCAGGCTGAGCTGCTGCTCGAGCGCGGCGTCGGGGACGCCGAGCAGGACTAGGTCGACCGGCCCCGGCAGGTCAGCCAGCGAGGGGAAGCACGGCCGGCCGCCGATCTGCCGGTACCTGGGGTTAACCAGGTAGATGTCCGGCCTGGCCGGACTCCGGCCGACCTCGTTGATCATCCGCTGGCCGAAGCTGCCTGGCCGCGGTGAGGCGCCGACCAGCGCCACGCTGCGCGCTTCGAGCATCGCCCGCAAGGCAGGCTTCGTTGTGCCTGGAGTGGGCCGGAAGATCCGTTTCAGCGTCTGGTCTTGTTCCTCGATGCTCATGATCGCCGGATGATCTTGCGTACCTGACCGGCCCAGCGGCTGGCCTTCTTGTCCGCGATAGCGGCCCTGGCCGCCTGCCAGCCCGGGATGCCGCACACGCCGCCGCCGGCGTGCGTCGCCGAGCTGCCGTAGTACAGGCCGCTGACCGGGGTCCGGTAATCGGCGAAGCCGGGCGCCGGCCGCATGTGGAACAGCTGCTCAAGCGACAGCTCGCCGTGGAAGATGTTGCCGCCGATCAGGCCGTACTCGTGCTCCAGCTGGTACGGCCCGACGATGTCCCTGTGCAGGATCGAGGACTTGAAGTTCGGCGCCAGCTCGTTGTAGCAGTCGATCATCCGGTCCGCGTAGGCCGCCAGTTCCTCGGTATGCGGCTCTTGGTTCCAGTCGGCCGGCACCCACTGGGAGAACAGCGACATGATGTGGTAGCCCTCGGGGACGAGGCTCTTGTCGAACGCGGTCGGGATCACCCCGTCGCTGAACGGCCGCAGCGCTGGCCTGCCCTCGCGGGCGTCTTGGAACGCGCGCTCGATGTACTCGATCGTCGGCGCCATCTCGACCGAGCCGGTGTGGTGCTCTTGCAGGTGCGTGCCGGGATCCGCGGTGAAGTCCGGCAACTCGCCGAGGGCAAGGTTGATCTTCACCACGCCGCTGCGGGTCTTCCAGCGCTCGATGTCGGCGGCGAAGTCGGGCGGCAGGTTCTCCGCGCCGACGTGCTCAAGGAACGCCGTGCGCGGGTGCAGGGTGGAGACCACGAGGCTGGCCCGGATCTCGTCGCCGTTATCCAGCACCACGCCGGCCGCCTTACCGTCCGTGATGATCAGCCTGGCCACACTGGCATTAACCCGGATCTCGGCGCCGTGGCCGCGGGCGGCGGCCTCGATGGCGGCCGACACGCCGCCCATGCCGCCTTCGGCGAACCCCCAGTTCCCCAGGTGCCCGTCGCCGACGTCGCCGATGGAGTGGTGCGCCATCACGTACGCGGTGCCGGGCTCGCACGGGCCCGCCCAGGTGCCGATCACGCCGTTGACCGCCAGCGCGCCCTTCACCTGCGGCGACTCGAACCAGTCGTCGAGCAGGTCGGCGATGCTCATGGTCATCAGGCGGGTGACGTCGGCGATCGTCCGGACGTCCAGGCCCTTGTGCCGCCAGGCCAGCCGTAGCGTGCCTGCCAGGTCACGCGGCCGGTGCGAGCCGATGGCTGGCGGCACGGTCAGCAGCAGCGGGCCGAGCACCTCGGCCACGCCCGCCAGCCAGGCGTCCCAGCGCGGCATGGCGTCCGCGTCCTTCTCGGACCACCTGGCGACTTCGTCGTGGTTGCGCTTGGCGTCGTCGGCGTAGAGCTTGATTGACCCGCCGTCTGCGAACGCCTGGTAGTACGGTCCCATCGGGTAGACCTGGTAGCCGTGCCTGGCGAGATCGAGATCCTTGATGATCGTCGGCGGCATCAGGCTCATCACGTAGGAGAGCCGGGTGACCTTGAACTCGGGCGCCTCTGGCCACGGCGCCTCGGTGGTCGCAGCGCCGCCGGTCTTGTGCCGTCCCTCGAGCACGAGCGTCCGCGCACCCGACCTGGCCAGATACGCGGCGGCGACAAGCCCGTTATGCCCTCCGCCGACAACGATCGCGTCGTATGTTGCGGCCATGAGTCCGCCTTCCCTGAGTTGCGGCCACGAGCCCATCTTCCCTGAGTTGCGGCCACGAGCCTGCCTTACGAGCTGACTGAATGTTCAGTCTAGAAACCTGCTACCGTGACGACAAGAGGCGGAGAGGATTGCCGCGATGACAGACCAGGTCCGTGAGGCTGTCGAGGCCCAGGGAACCGCCGGCCTGCGCAAGGAGCAGATGCTGCGCGCTGCCCTTGAGGTGATCTCCGAGCGCGGCTACCCCGATACCAGGATCGCCGATGTCGCCGAGCGGATCGGGATCAGCCCGGCGCTGGTCATCTACTACTTCAAGACCAAGGACCAGTTGCTGACCGAGGCGATCAGGTACTCCGAGGACAACTGGTACGCGGACGGGCAGCGCCGGATGGCATCGCTGCCGACGGCGGCCGCGCGGCTCGAGGAGATCGTGGCGATGAGCTGCCTGCCCGAGGCGGATCCCGAGCCGCGCAGTTCATGGCTGCTCTGGCTGGACCTCTGGGCGCAGGCCGCCAGGAATCCCGAGCTCGGCGGCGTGCGGCAGAAGGCCGACGAGCGCTGGCGGGAGCTGATCAAGTCGCTGGTGCTTGCCGGGCAGGAGGCCGGCGAGTTCCGGGCCGTCGACGTCGTAGACTTTGCCATCTGCCTGTCCGCGCTGCTGGACGGGTTCGCCATCCAGGTGGCGCTCAACGACCCGGTGGTCCTTCCCGCCGCGGCCTTCGAGCTGAGCATGGGCTTCATCGCGGACCGGCTGGGGTTCGAGTGGAGCCCGGGCCGGGCAGGCCGCGACGCCGGCCGCAAGCCCCATCCGGGGGGAGGGTAGCCGAAGGCCGCTGATGCCGACGCGCTGAAGGTGAGCTGACCGCAAGCTCGCGGCCCGCCGCGGGCGGCCGGTGGCCAGGGTTCGTCCACAACGGCGGGGTCTAGGGTCTATTGTGCGTCCTTGAGCATATTTGCCTGGGAGGTCCAGCCCGTGGAGGATCCAGGAACGGGGCGGCTGCCAACCGGCTATCCGGGAACGGGCGATCCGGAGGCGACAGATCCTGGCATGCGGATTCCGCCTTTCGCAGGAAAGGCGGCGGGTACGGCGCAGGCGCCGGACCCGGGTGCCCTCGGGCCGGCGTTGGCCGGTCCTGGTGCGCCGGCCGGTCCTGCGCCTGCTGGTCCTGCACCTGCCGGTCCTGGTGAGCCGGCCGGTCCTGCGCCTGCCGGTCCTGCGTCGGCCGGTCCTGATGCGCCGGCTGGTCCTGGTGCGCCGGCCGGTCCTGCGGCCGAGGAAGAGGATCTTGCGCCGACCCCGCCGCGCCCGTCGCGGTGGCGGCGTGCGCGTAAGGTGCTGCTGATCGGCGTGGTGGTGGCTGCCGTGCTCGTCGCCGGGGCGGGGACCGCGAGCTACCTGGTGGCCAGGCACGACCTGAGCAGCATGCACCGGATCGGTGACCCATTCGGGTCGATTCCGGCCTCCGCGCGGGCGCCGCGGCCGGCCGGGGCGGCGGCCAAAGACGTGACGTTCCTGGTCGGCGGGCTGGACACCCGTGCGCCGGCGCCGACGACCGGCCGCGGCGCGAAAAGCAGCCTCACCGGCCGGACCGACACGCTGATGCTGGTGCACCTGATCGCGGGCGGGCGGGGCGCTTATGTGGTGTCGATCCCGCGGGATTCGTGGGTGCCGATCCCCGGCCATGGTGACGGGAAGATCAACTGGGCGTACGCCTTCGGCGGGCCCGCGCTGGCGATCCGGACGGTGGAGCGGCTCACCCACGTGCGGATCGACCATTTCGCGGTCATCGACTGGGCGGGGTTCCGGGCGGTGACGGACGCGCTCGGCGGCGTGACGGTGCAGATCCCGGCGACGACGTATGATCCAGCCAACCGGGTGACCTGGACCGCGGGCGCTCATCACCTGGACGGCGCGCAGGCGCTGCTGTACGTGCGGGATCGCTACGGCCTGGCCAGCGGCGATTTCGGCCGGGAAGCGAGGCAGCAGAACTACCTGCGGGCCATGTTCAGGCAGCTTCGCAGTTCGGGGAATCTGGCCAATGTGCTGAAGGCTGGCTCGATCCTGCACGCGCTTTCCCAGGCGGTCAGCGTGGACAACACGCTCGGCAACGGCCAGATGATGAGCCTGGCGCTCAGCATGCGAGGGCTGAACCCAGGCAAAATGCTGTTCGCCACGGCACCTTACCTCGGCACCGGCATGGTCGGCGGCCAGAGCATCGTCCGGCTCAATCAGGCCGTCGGGCCCGGCTTCTGGCACGCGTTCGAGTACGACACGCTGCCCGCGTACATGCGGGCGCACGGCCTCGGTCACCTCGGCGCGTCGACTCCGTGACGCCGCGGCCGCCTTACTCCGGCGCCGGCGAATAACGGCGACTTCGCGCGAACAGGGGGCAAGGTTCTGCGCACGGAATGCGGTCAGGCGCCGGCCATGGTGGCGAGCGCCTGCTGCCTGTCGATGCGCTCGCCGCGGGTCATCCACCGGTAGCCGAGATACCCGAGCCCGGCGACGATGAAGGACATCACCAGCATGATGGTGCCGAGGGCATTGAGCGCGCGCCCGCCGTTCCGTCAATGCTCCTACTCCTGCGCGGGCGCCGACACAAGGCCTGATCAGTAACAGCTGGTTATCTTTGCAAGGCTGTGACAAAGTCGGCAAAATTTTCGACGAACAGGTCGATATCCGCTTCGTCGTGCTGCACCGAGACCAGCCACTGCTCGATCTTGCCCCAGGGTGGCAGGAAGACGCCGCCGTTGTGCTGGAAGAGCCAGTGCGCGTGGCTGTAGGAGTCCTCGATGCCGAGGAAGCCGCGGAAGTCACGCACGGGCTCGCCGGTGAAGACGACGCAGCCCTTCGCACCGACCGCGACCACCTGCGCGTCGAGCCCGGTCCGGTCGATCTCCCGCCGCAGTCCGCGAACCGCCCGTTGCCGCAAGGCGTCGATCCGCTGATAGGCGTCCGGGGTGGCAACCTCGCAGAGCATGGCGCGGCAGGCGGCCATCGCCAGGGGGTTCCCGTTAAAAGTCCCTACCATTTCGTATCCGCCGTCGGCCACGTGCGCCATGACCTCGGCGGAGCCGCCGATGGCGGCGACGGCGATGCCGCCGCCGATTGCCTTTGCCAGGCAGATGATGTCCGGCACGACCCCGGTGACCCCGGTTGCGCCGCGCGGCCCGGCGGTGAGGCCGGTCTTTACCTCGTCGAAGGTGAGGTAGGCCCCACGGGAATTCAGCAACTCCTTGAGCCCGGCCAGGTAGCCGGGTTCCGGCAGGATGATCCCCGCGTTCATCATGATCGGCTCGATGATCATCCCGGCGATCTGCCCGGGGTTCTCGTCCAGCAGCCGGGCGACGGCTGGCAGGTCGTTAAAGCCCGCGACGAGCGTCAGGTCCATGATCGCCTGCGGGATGCCGCTGCTGGCCGGTACCTGAGCCGGCCGGTCCGCCGGACCTACCTCGCCCGGCTCCGGGCAGACCGATACCTGCACCGAGTCATGGTGCCCGTGGTAGCAGCCCTCGACCTTGATGATCAGGTCGCGGCCGGTGATCGCGCGCATCAGGTGGATGGCGTCCATGGTCGCCTCGGTGCCCGAGTTGGCGAATCGCCATTGCGGCAGGCCGAACCGGCGGGACAGTTCCTCGGCGGCGAGAATCGCGTTGCGGGTCGGCTGGGCAAAATGCGTGCCGAGCGCCACCTGGTCGCGGACCGCATCGACGATGGCCGGGTGACCATGCCCGGCCAGTGCCGCGCCGTAGCCGCCGTGCAGGTCGACGTACTCGTTCCCGTCAACGTCGTAGATCTTCGATCCCTTGCCGTGGCTGAGCCAGACGGGCTGCGGGCGGGTGATCTGCCAGCTGGACGTCACCCCGCCGGCCAGCGCATGACCGGCCCGGCCGGCCATCCGGCGCGATTCGGGCTGGCGGCGGGCGAAGATTTCTTCCTGCTGGGCGATGATGCCGGAAAGGGTGCCGGTGGGCTTCGTCCGCTGGGCGGACGGCAGCCCGACCGAAGCGGTCTGCTGGGTGGCCATGCGTGCTCCTGACGCGATTGACTGAATGTTCAGTCTAAAACGCGCCTGGTTGGGCTGGCAAGGAGGCTGCGCCGGGGCAGCCTGGCGAGGGCCGATCTGGCGGCCTACCAGCGGCTGCTGCCAGCCCGTCGTCATCGACCACGTTCGCCACCAGCAGCGTTGAGCTAGAAGTCCGGATTATTGCTCTTTGGCAATTCTCCTGGCTAGCGCTCCATGCGCGCTCTACGCTGAACCGAGGCCCGGGGGAAAGAGGTTGCCGTGACCCGCCTGCTCATCGCCATCGTCATCGGTGCCGCGCTGGCCGTTGGCGGCAGCCTGCTGACCGCCACCTACCTGACCGGGGCCGCTAACAGCACCCCGGCCAATGCGCCGCTGTACAACTACGGCACGGGCTGATCGATGGGAACGACACGCTCACCCCGCCCAGGCGCGGCAGTGGAGGGCGGATGCGCCGCGTAGTCGGTCTAGTCGCCGCTGGCCTGGGCACGTTTCTGCTGGTTTCCGGCCTGCTGCTGCGTTTCTACGTGGCCGGGCAGGTGGTGAAGTTCCCGCTGAACGAGTACCGGGTCATGACGCTCGAAGGCAAGAACGTGACCTACTTCAGTCCCAGCCTGCTGAAAGACGTGCCGGGCGTCAGCATGCGGGTGACCAGGACGATCGAGGGCGACGTTGCGGCCGGCACGTCATCCCGCGCCGTCTGGACGCAGTTCAGCTACGCCTACGACGCGACGCACGGGGTGGCCTACAAGGCCCTGACGCTGCGATCGGCTTTCGACCGCCGCACCGGCGCCCTGATCGGCTGCTGCGGCGAGACCGTTGGCGCCTACACCGGCCGCCAGAGCGGGCTGGCCTTCACCTGGCCGATCGGCACGAAGCAGCGCTCATACCAGATCTTCGACACCACCCTGCTCAAGCCCGTGCCGGTCCAGTTCGCTGGCCAGGAAAACGTCGACGGGCTGGCCGCCTACCGGTTCGTCGAACGGGTTCCGGCTCAGCGCTTCAGCGAGCAGAAGCTACCCGGGTCACTGGTGGGCTTGCACGGGCAGCCAACGGTGACGCTGGACGAGTACTACCAGGCGGCCAACACGTACTGGGTGGACCCGGTGATTGGCGCCGTGCTTGACATCAACGAGAACCAGAAGATCACGCTTCGGGACTCGGGCGGCGTCCAGCGCCTCGTGCTCTTTCAGGGCGACCTGCAGATGACCCCGCAGAGCGTGCTGAAGTCGATTAGGTCGGAGCACGGCAGGAGGGCCGGGATCAAGGCGATCACCCTGACCATCCCGCTCGGGCTCGGGCTCGCGGGCGCGGTGATCCTGGCGGCCGGGTGCTGGCTCGCGCTCGGGCGCCGTGCGCGAGACGATGCCACGGCGCAGGAGTATGCGATGGCGGAGACCGCCCGGTAGCGCCAGGAGTATGCGATGGCGGAGACCGCCCGGTGCGCCAGGAGTATGCGATGGCGGAGACCGCCCGGTAGCGCCGGGATGAGCGGCTCGCGCTGCGCCCATGGCACGACTCTTGTCTGCCGATATTCGGCATGCTCTACTTCGGTCTGGGCCGGCTTGGCCAGGCGCTGGGCCGCGCCGCCCGCAGGGAGGTGGGCTCATGGGCTCGCTCGGCTTCTGGCGCCGCGCGCAGCAGAACCCCGGCTGGACGGCCGTGGTCGAGGCGGACGGCACCCGGCACGCCGCGGGCGACCTGCTGGCCAGGGTCAATCAGATCACCCGCGGGCTGCGCGCGCGGGGGCTGCGGGCCGGCGATGGCATTGCCGCCGTCTTGCCGAACGGAGCCGCCCCGCTCGAGCTCTACCTGGCGGCGCTGCAGTCGGGCTGGTACTACACGCCGGTCAACTGGCATTTCACCGCCCCGGAGATCGCCCATATCATCTCCGATTGCGAAGCTGCCGCGTTCTTCGCCCATGAGCGATACGCCAGTTCCGCCGTGCAGGCCGCCGACCAGGCCGGACTCCCGGCCGCGGCTCGCTTCTGCTACGGCGAGGTGCCCGGATTCACGCCGGTCGACGGCCTGCGCGCGGGCCAGCCGATGACCATGCCCGAGGGCCGCACGGCCGGCAGTGCCATGCACTACACCTCCGGTACCACGGGCAGGCCGAAAGGGGTCCGGCGCGCGCTTTCCGGCCTGGACCCCGACGACGCCGCGGAACTGGCGTCCCTGCTGCTCCAGTTCTTCGGGATCACCGCCGGACACCAGAACGTGCATCTCATCACGTCCCCGAACTACCACACGGCCGTCACCGTATTCGGCGCTGGCGCACTGCACCTCGGGCACACCCTCGTGTGCATGGACGCCTGGGATGCGGAAAATGCGCTGGCGCTGGTCGAGCGCTACCGCGTGACCAGCACGCACATGGTGCCCACGCAGTTCAAGCGGATGCTGTCGCTGCCTGCGGCCACCCGCAGCCGCTATGACCTGTCATCGATGAGATGGCTGATCCACGCCGCGGCCCCGTGCCCGGTGGGAATCAAGCGAGCGATGCTCGAATGGTGGGGACCGCGGGTCTATGAGTATTACGCGGCGACCGAAGGCGGCGGTACCATCGCCACCCCGCAGGACTGGCTGGCCCGGCCCGGCACCGTCGGCACAGCCTGGCCGGTCAGTGAGATCATGGTCGCCGACGAAGCGGGCAGCGAGTGCCCGCCCGGCGTTCCCGGCACCGTCTACATGAAGATGGGCCTGCACGGGTTCGCCTATAAGGACGATCCGCAGAAGACCGCCGCAGGCCGACTGCGCGATTACTTCACCGTGGGCGACATCGGCTATGTCGATGCCGAGGGCTTCCTGTTTCTGTGCGACCGGAAGTCCGACATGATCATTTCGGGTGGCGCCAACATCTACCCGGCCGAGATCGAGGCCGAGATCATCATGCATCCCAAGGTCATGGACGTCGCCGTGTTCGGCGTCCCGGACGAGGAGTGGGGCGAGCAGGTCAAGGCGGTCGTGCAGGCTGCGGACGGGGCGTCGGCCGGGCCGGACCTCACTGCCGAGATCCTGAGCTCACTGGACGGGCGGCTGGCCCGGATGAAATGGCCGAAAACGATCGATTTCATCGACGAGATGCCCAGAGACCCTAGCGGCAAGCTGCTCAAGCGACGGCTGCGTGACCCGTACTGGGCGCAGGGCCGCGCGATCTGACCCGCCGGCCATCAGGCGGCGGCGCTGTCCAGCGTGGCTGCCCGCAGCACCTCGATCAGCCTCGCCGTGGCCGGCGGATCGGGCGGTTCACCGTAAGTCATCGCGAACACGTGCCTGCGCGCGCCGCTGATGGGCGCCGCGCAGATGCCCGGATGGCGTGCCGAGCGCAGCGCGAGATCGGGCAGCGTGGCGACCCCGAGCCCGGCCGCAACCAGCGCCTGCACGGCGACGTAGTCATCCGTGGTGAACGCGATCTTCGGGGTGAAGCCCGCGAGCGTGCACTGCCGGAGCAGGTAGCCGCGGCACCGCTCGCAGCCGGCGATCCACCGGTGCCCGGCGTAGGCCGCCAGGTCGGCCGGGGCGTGCTCGGCCGGCCCGCGATCATGCTCGGCCGGCCCGCGGCCGGGATCGGCCGGCCCGCGGCCGGGATCGGCTGGCCCGCGGCCGGGATCGGCTGGCCCGCGGCCGGGATCGGCTGGCCCGCGGCCGGGATCGGCGGACGGGATCGCGGCGTGCGGCCGGGCCGCAGCGGCAGTTATCAGGTGCACCGGCTCGTCAAGCAGCAGCGTGCCGCGCGCCCCATCGTCGTCGCCGGGCGGCGGGCCCGGGTCGGCGGTTTCCTGGTAGTGCCGGAAAACCAGGGCTACGTCCACGTAACCGGCCCGGAGCATGCGCAGCGCCTCCGGCGGTTCTGCCTCGGCGAGCATCAGGTCCATGCCCGGGCTCTCCGCCTCCAGGCAGGCCGTGGCGGCAGGCACGATCGTGCCAAGCGCCGACGGGAACGCCGCCAGGCGTACCCGGCCCTGGCGCAGCCCGACGTGCGCGGCGAGTTCGTTCTCGGCCGCGTCGAGCCTGCCGAGTATTTCCGCTGCCCGGTCCGCGAGCAGCAGCCCGGCGTCGGTCAGCCGGATCCCGCGGCCGGCCCGCTGCAGCAGCCTCGCGCCGGTCTCCGCTTCCAGCCTCGCGATGTGATGGCTGACGGACGGCTGGGCGTAGTTGAGTGCCCGCGCGGCCGCGGTCACCGAGCCGTGCTTGGCAACGGCGACGAGCACCCGGAGCCTCGTCACGTCCAGCATGACGAGAATTATAGATCGACTCGATCTTTTGTAGTGTCGAAGAAAGCAAACCTATCTGAGCAGGCCCGGGGCGCGCAGGCTTCGCTGATCATGAGGTTCCGGCCGGTCGGAGCATGCCGGAACTTCGTGATCAAGGAACGGCGCTAGGGAGCGGCACCGGCGCGGCCTTCTAGCAACGGCGCCTCCGGCAGGCGCACGGCACCAGCACCAGCGTCAGCACTAGCCCCGGCAGCCCCGGTCCCGGCAGCCCCGGTCCCGGCAGCCCCGGTCCCGGCAGCCCCGGTCCCGGCAGCCCCGGCCCCGGCCTCGGCGCTGGCGCTGGTACTAGCACCGGCACCGGCGGCATCCCGGCGCCGCCGCCAGGCGATCCCGGACAGCGCCTCAAGCACGATCCTGTTGGCGAGAAACGCGGTGATCTCCGCATGGTCGTACGGCGGCGCTACCTCCACCACGTCGACTCCGGCCAGCGGCAGTTCCATGGCGATCCGCCGCACCGCGTCGAGTAGCTGGCGGCCGGTCAGCCCGCCTGGCTCGGGCGTGCCCGTGCCAGGCGCCATCCCCGGATCGACCACGTCAACGTCCACCGAAAGGAACACCCCGTCGCAGTCATCGGTAGCGATGGCAAATGCCTCGGTCAGGCACTCGTCCAGGCCCCGCGCCACTACCTCGGCCATCTCGTAGCTGCGCATCCCGCGGCCGGCCATCCAGTCCAGCGTCTCCGGCTCCGGCCAGTAGCCGCGGAGCCCGATCTGCAGGAACCTATCGCCGCGCACCGCGCCGGACTCGATCAGCCTGCGCATCGGCGTCCCGTGCCCGTACAGCGAACCAAACTGGGTGTTCCCGGTGTCCGCGTGCGCGTCGAAGTGGATCATAGAAAGCCGTCCCCAGCCGACATGCCGGGCCACCCCGGTCGCGTCGGGCAGCGCCACCGTGTGATCACCGCCGAGGATCACCGGGATCGTCCCGCCGTGGCAGGCCCGGTGCACGGCCGCCTCAAGGCGGCGCAGCGATACCTCGGTGTCGCCCGACGGCATCTCGATGTCGCCGGCATCGGCCACCCGGAGTTCCCGCAGCGGGTCGACGCCCAGCGCGAGGTGCGGCCGGGATCCGTCGTGCGGCAGGTAGTCGGTGAAGCGGATCGCCTGCGGGCCGAACCTGGCTCCCGGCCGGTGCGACGTCCCGCCGTCGAACGGCGCCCCGATGATCATGATGTCGGTTCCCGCCCAGGACGCCGGGTCCGCGAGGTCCGCGGCCGGCACCCCGAGGAACGTCGCGTCAGGTCCGTACAGTCCGCCGATCCGCGTCATGTCGTCCTCCCGGAAACCGAGCGTAGCGCCGGGCGCTCTCCCTCGCGGGGCCCCGGCCGGGACGGGAGCTAGTCCACGGCGCTGACCGGCACCCTGGCCACGGCCGGGGCTCGTCCTCGCGGCGGAAGGTCGCCCGCCGGGTCCTTGCGAGGGCGGTCGCGGCCACCGCGGCGATCACTGGCCGGCCGGGTCCTTGCGAGCGGCGGTCGCGGCCACCGCGGCGATCACTGGCCGGCGTTGGATCATCGCTGCCATCGCTGCGCTGCAGGTCCGGAGGCGTAACGGATATTCGTCCGCGCGACCCGGAACTACGCTAGTGGCATGGGCTTGCCCCTGGTCGATGAAGAGCTGGCTAATGCCTACGCCAGCGACGGTGTAGCGTGCGTCCGGGGCGTACTTGATCCCGGTGAGCTGGCGACCGCGGCCAGGGCAATCGAGATCGTGCTGGCGAACCCCAGCCCGCTCGCCCAGGTGGCCAGCGCCGCCGATGATCCGGGCTCGTTCTTCGAGGACTTCTGCCGGTGGCGGGAGATCCCGGAGATCGAGCAGCTGGCCAGGCATTCCCGGGTGCCCCAGCTCGCCGCCGCCCTGATGGCGACCCCGCAGGCCCGCTTCTACCATGATCACGTCCTGGTGAAGGAGGGCGGGACACGGCAGCGTACGCCCTGGCATCAGGATCAGCCGTACTACAACGTTGACGGCCGGGGCGTCAGCGCCTGGATCCCGGTGGACCCAATCCCCGAGGCCGGCAGCCTTGAACTCGTGGCTGCCTCGCACCGCGGCCCGTGGCTCATGCCGCGTACCTTCCTCGCGGGGGAGGCCAGGTGGTTTCCGGAGGGCAGCCTAGCCGAGTTGCCCGATATCGAGGCCAGCCGGGCGGCGTTCGACATCCGCCGGTTCGAGCTGCGGCCCGGTGATGCGATCTTCTTCGACTTCCTGACCGTGCACGGCGCGCCAGGCTTCCCCTACCCGGGCCGGCGCCGGGTCCTCTCGCTGCGCTACCTGTCCGCAGCCGCCCGGCATGCGCCTCGCGGGTGGCGTACGTCCCCGCCATTCGACGCTCTTGATGAGGAACTGCCGACGGGGGTGTCCATGGATCATCCGCTCTTTCCAGTCGTCTGGCCACCGTCCGGCTGAGCTATCGCGGTCGGCCGGCCGGGTAACCGCGCGGGCCCTCTCGCCGCTGCACGGTACCCGGTGGCTCCGATGACGCCGCTACCGAAACCTGAAGCCGTCGAGGAAGCGGTGGAACACGCCGCCCGTTGCTGGTGGTGCGCGCCCGCCCGCCGCTGCCCGATCACCGCAAAGACCCCAGCCGCCAGCCACCCGCACCACGCCAGCAGCGGGGAGGGACCCAGTTTTCGTTGTCCCACGGCAGCGCCACGCAGTGGAGCATGATTTCTAACTAATTCCGAAACGTTCGCGAATCGCTTAAGCTCCTGACTCATGACAGGAGGCCAGGTTCAGATCGTCGACCTCGTCAAGCGCTTTGCCGAGGTCACTGCTGTCGACGGCATCAACCTGGACGTAGCCGGAGGCGAGTTCTTCTCGCTGCTTGGCCCGTCCGGCTGCGGAAAGACCACCACCCTGCGCCTCATAGCAGGGTTCGAGCAACCCACCGAGGGAAGGATCCTCCTCGATGGGCGCGACGTCGCCCAGACTCCGCCCCACAAGCGAAACGTCAACACGGTCTTTCAGTCATACGCGCTCTTCCCCTTCCTCACAGTTGAGGAGAACGTCTCGTTCGGGCTTCGCTACAAGAACGTGGCCAAGGACGAGGCGAGGAAGAATACGGCGAAGGCCCTCGCCCTGGTGCGACTCGAGGGCCTCCAGAAGCGCCGCCCCAGCCAGCTGTCGGGCGGCCAGCAGCAGCGGGTTGCGCTCGCCAGGGCCCTTGTCCTGAACCCGGCCGTACTTCTGCTGGACGAGCCCCTCGGCGCCCTTGACGCCAAGCTGCGCAAGGCCCTTCAGATCGAGCTGAAGGCGCTGCAGGAGGAAGTGGGCATCACGTTCATCTACGTCACCCACGACCAGGAGGAGGCGCTCACCATGTCCGACCGCCTGGCCGTGATGTCGAGCGGCAGGGTCGAGCAGATCGGCAGCCCGGCCGAGGTCTACGAAGATCCCTCCACCGCGTACGTCGCCGACTTCCTCGGGGTGTCCAACCTGATGTCGGCGCACGGGGACGGCGGAGGACGGGTGCGCCTGGGCGACTTCCAGCTCATGGCCGCCCGCGGTGACTTCGGCGCCCGAGGACGGATTAGAATTATCGTCCGTCCCGAGCGGGTCCACCTCGAGGATCACAGGACCTCCGGCGACAACCGGATCCCGGGAATGGTCGAGCGCGTGCTCTACGTGGGCTCCACCTTCCAGGTTCTCGTGCACCTCGCGCATGGCGAAACCCTGCAGGCGTGGATGCAGAATCGCGGGGGTGACCCGCCCTGGCAGCAGGGAACGGCCGTGAGCGTCTATCTGCCCGCCGACGCGATTCGGGTGCTCGCCGACGAGACCGACGTGCGCGACGAGGAGGAGCCGGTCGCCACCGGGTAACGGCCTCCGGTCGTCAGGAGGCCGAGCTGGCGCAGCGGTGGAGGATCAGAGCACGCTGCGGACCGGCGCCTCGCGAGGCGCTCCCGACTGCCCACAGCTCTCCACCGGCGAGCCCGTCCACGGCCATCAGACGATCGTCGTAGCCGGGCATGCCGGGGGTGGGAACGCTCGACCACCTCCGGCCGGCGCCGTGCTCGACCAGCGGCCGGTACCAGCGGCCGTCGAACGAGCTTCCGACCGCCCACATGTCGTCAGGGGCGGCCGCCCAGATGGCGTTGAGGTCGACGCTCAGCGCGGCCGCGAGGTCGATGGGGACGACGCGCCAGCTTCGGCCATGGGTCTGAAGGCCGAAGGCACGGTCTCCACCACCGCTCCTCGTGGCGCCAACAACCCATGCCCCCCTGCCGCCCCGGGCGGCGACCCCGTTCAGCGTGGCGCTGTGAAGGCTCGCGGGAGCGGGGACAGAAGACCAGCTCCGTCCATCGAGTCGAAGGACCAGTGGCTGGGAGGGGCCGCGGGCCCTGGCCGATCCACCCACCGCCCACACGACGCCGGAAGCGGCCGCGTCGACCGCGTTCAGCCCGTCGCCCAGGCTGCCGAGCCGCGGCAGCCGCACGACGGTCCAGCGATCGCCATCCCAGTGCTCCACCAGCGATCGATAGACTCTCCCGGCGTCGCGGTAGCCGACCGCCCACGCGTCCCGCGCTGATGCCGCCGCCACCGACACGAGGGAGTTGTCCCCGGGTCCCGCATTCGGGCTGGCAGTGATGGCCCACCGCCGTCCGTCCCAATGCAGGACCAGCGTCCGGGCCGGCCTCCCCGGGGAGCGCGACAGCCCAACGGCCCAAGCGTCCGAAGCCGACAGGGCCACGACGGCGTTCAGGAAGCTGTCTCCGGAGGGTCGATCCGGGCTCGGGACCGTGCGCCATTCTGCCCCTTGCCAGCGCTCCACCAGTGTCCTGGCTGGACCTCCTGAGGGCAGCGCGACCCCAACCGCCCACACGTCCCCCGGAGAAGCGACGGACACGCCGAACAGCTCGTTGGACTCACGAGCGTTTGCCGGGCCGGTCAGCACGTGCCACCCGCCGCGGCAGGCGGTGCCGGGGCCCGCGCCTCCCGTGCACGCCGACAGCAGCGTTGCTAGCGCTAAACCACCCGAGGCGCACAGGCGTTTCCACCCCGTGATCACTGGGCGCCTCCAGGAACCTCAGGTCAGGTATCCAGTCATCTCCTGAGTCTGGCCGCGCTGACCGCTCGTGATTCGACGATATAGGAACACCCCGATGACAGCGATCACGAGCGTCGAGAACAGAAGGAAGGTAGCGGCCGCGTTTATGGCCGGCGTGAGGGTCCCTCGCGAGAAGTTGTAGATCTTCACCGACAGCGGTTCGGTGTTGGCGCCGGCGGACAGGTATCGCACGGTGATGAAGTCGTCGATCGTGTCGGCGAACACCAGGGCGAAGCTGACCAGGATTGCCGGGTACAGCAAGGGCAGCAAGACCCTGCGGACGGCCTGCGTCGGGGAGGCGCCAAGATCCGTCGCCGCTTCCTCGTATTCCTTGCCGATCGAAAGCAAGCGGGCTCGCACGATGATCACCGGATAAGAAACCTGGTAGGTCACCAGGGACAGCAGTTGAGCGCCGGTCCCGAGATGCACGAACTTCAGCAAGTAGGTGAAGAAGAGGAACATGGATATCCCGATGATGATCTCCGGTATCACAAAAGAGAACAGCATGAGGAAGTTGGCGCCGGCCGGCGCGGGCCCGCGCCAGCGGGATATCCCGATCGCGAAGGCCACGCCGAGCGGCACCGCTATGAACATGGTGATGAACGACAGGCGCAGGCTCTGGATCAGCGCGGTCCGCAGCTCCGGACTGACGAACAGCGCCCCGGATTGGTCGAATCTAGGGTGTCCCCACCACCACTGGGTGGAGAACCCCTGCCAAACGGAGTTCGATCGGCCCGCGTTGAACGAGATCCCGATGGCGATGAGCACCGGCAGCAGCGACCACGCGAGATACGTCCACGTGAATGTGGCAAGCATGTGCGGCCGGCGCCAGGGGTTTCGCCACCATCCCAGAGGCGTTCTGAGTCTCCTGGAGGGGGCCGGGGGAACGGGTCCCTCACTCCCGCGATCGACGTGGGACCGCTCGCTGACCGTCTCGCTCATTGATGCCTCTGCGCCTTCGCAGTCTGCCGCATGTAGTACAGCATCGGGATCATCAGGAACACGACCAGGAAGAGGACCAGGATGGCCGCCTCCGGGCCTTGCCCAGTCGCCTCCATGGAGTTGTCGAGCAGGTTCCCGAACATCGTGGTCTTCGGGGAACCCGAGAGCAGATTGTTCGTGTAGTAGTCGCCGAACATGGGCAGGGTGACGATCACCAGGCTGGCCAGTATGGCCGGCTTCGACAGCGGCAGCGTCACCCGCACGAACGTCCAGAAGGGGTTCGCCCCAAGGTCACGCCCGGCCTCGACCTGGCTCTGGTCGATGCGGTCGAGGAACCCGTATAGCGGCAAGATCATGTAAGGGATATAGCCGTACACGAGGCCGAGCACGACGGTGAACGGCACCCCCGCCAGCCAGTTGATCGGGTGTGGCGTGATGTGGAGGAACGTCAGCACGCTGTTCACGTAGCCGTTGGGCTGCAGGAGCTCGACCCAGGACAGCATCCTCATCAGGTAGCTGATGAAGAAGGGCGCAATGAGGAGCGTCAGGAAGAGCCCCTTTCGCTTCCCTCCGAACCTGGCCACGTAGTACGCGACTGCGTAGGCGATCACAAGGCAGACGGCGCTCGCCAGGACGACGTAGACGATCGTCCGCACCTCTACGACCCGGAATTCCCCGATGATGAAGTGCCACTCGCCCAACAGATATGTCTTGGTCCAGAACCACGGCTCGTAGACGGGCAGCGGACTCTGGAAAACCGGATCGACCGTACCGAACGCGATCGAAACGACCACGTAGAACGGCAGCGCGAAGAGCGCCACCATCCAGAACGCACCGGGGAGCGCGAACGTCGGCCAGTACCATCGCGGATACCAGGCCCCTGTGGCCTCTTCGCTCGACCGCCTCCGCCGCAGGAGCCTGCGGCGGAGGCGAGGCCGAGAGGCCGGCTTCTCAGCTGACACCGCTGTTGAACGCCTGCCACGCATTGTGCCAGAGCTGATCTACCTGGGGGGTGAGTTCCTCCTCGAAGTACCCGATGTGGAAATCGCTCTCGTGCACGACCGCATCAGACATCCACGGGAACACATACGGCTCTCCGTAGAAACCATTGGTCGTGGTGAGCGTCGCCGGATCTGCCTTTCGTTGCGGTGGCTGATATCCATTCCAGGAGAAGTTCAGCATCGCGTTGTCGAATGTCATCATCCAGTCGAGGAAGTGGTGGGCCAGCACCGGATGCTGCGCGCTGGCGGGAATAGTGATTGTGTCGTTGAAGACGGCGCCCTTGCGGTTCGGCGGGAACCAGTAGCCGAGCGTCTCCCACGTCTTCATGTTCTGTTTCGGCGTGTAGAACCAGGCGGCCACCATGTCTCCCGACCATGACTGATGAATGTCGTAGGTCCCCTTCGGGATGCCGATGTAGGCGCCGTTGATGCTGGTGCGCACGTTGACCGCACTGATCAGTGACACCAGCGCCTTCTGCGCTTCGTTGATGTACTTCTTGTTCCCGGTGTTCAGATCGCTGATACCGTTCTTCAGCAGAGCCATGGAGATGGCTTCGCGGTAGTCGTCGTAGATGCCGACCTTGCCCTTGAACTTGGTGTCCCAGAGGATGTCATAGGGGTCCGACATGCCGCGGATCTGAGCATCGGGGATGAGGTCACGTCGGTACCCGATCCCGGTCGTGTAAACGGTGTACGGCACCGTGTAATGCCATCCCTGGTCGTAGAACGGGTTCTGGTAGGTTCCCCAGGCGTCGGAGACCAGGTGTGGAATGTAGCTGTGGTTGAGCGGCTGGAGCAGCTTGCCGGTGATGAGCTTGCCGAGGATGTCCGGGGTCGGAAAGAAGATGTCGAACTGCAACTGCCCCGTGCGCATCTTCGCGAGCGCCTCGTCCATGTTGTTGAACGTGGTGACCTGGTATGAGCAGTTGTAGGCCGCGCAGAACTTCTTCACCACTTTCGGGAAGATGTAGTCGGCCCAGTTGTAGATCTGGAGGGTTGCCCCCTTCTCCGGCGCGAGGCCCGACTTTATAGGTTGACGCCAGAGCTTCCACTTAACGGGCGCGTCCTGTCGAGCCAGCGGATACGGCGAGCCTGCCGGCCAGTACCTGCCCGCTCCAGGGCCGTTCGCGTGCGCGCTGACGCTGGTCGCGCCAGGCTTCGAGCACGCATCGAGCAGCGCCGCTGCCCCGGGCAGCGCGAGGGAAGCCGCCGCGGATCGCTTGAGGACCTCTCTCCTCGTCATCCCCCCGTGCGAAGCCAGTCGCTCCTTGGGATGCCTAGCCATGGCCGCCTCCCTTTCATTGAATGTCTCGACCGCGTCTCAGTCTGGGACCCTGACCGGTGAGTCAATAGGAATCTTCGTACCAAATCCCCTGCTTCCGCAACCCAAGGGACTGTAATTTCAACGGTGTAACCCCCGAGACAGAGGAGACACCAGTGACTGACGTGACGACGGACCAGGACCAGGGCGGAGCCGGGCTGCCGGCTGCCGATGAGCAGCTGCTGCGGGAGCTGACCGAGCGTGCCCGCGCGGGCGGGCTGCGGCTGACTGGTGCGGGCGGGCTGCTGGGGAAGCTGACCAAGATGGTGGCCGGGGGCGCCCTGGAGGCGAGCTGGATGATCATCTCGGTTATGAGAAGAATGACCCGGCCGGCCGTGACGGCGGGAATTCGCGCAAACGGCCACCGGGCCAAGACGGTGCTGACTGAGGCCGGGCCGGTGGAGCTCTCGGTGGTGCCGCAGGCTCACCCGGCGGTCGATCTCCTCGGCGGGTGGCTCCGGTGATGCTGCTACCGATACCGGAATCCGTCGAGGAAGCGGCGGAACACGCCGCCCTCGCGCGTCAGCGGCGCGCCTGGCTCGGGCGCAACGGCGCGCTGGGTAGCCACCGGCTGGTCATAGTCGGTCCGCGAGATCGCATCGACGACCTGCTGCTCGCTGAAGTCCTCCGAACCCGCGATCTTGGGCACGAAGCCGACCAGCATCCCGTCCCGCATCACCTGGGCCTCAAGGCCGGCCGTCCCGTCGGTGTCCCATTCGGCTTCGCGCCCGCCCGGCAGTGACACGCGCACCCCGAACTGGCCGACGCCGGCTCTTGCCATGTGCGCATTAATGCCGCGGTCGCGCAGCGCATCGGCGACCCGCCGGGCCCGGTTCTCGTCCATCCCGTCAAAGTACCGTGGCCAGACGACTGGCCAGCGCAAGCCAATGCCCCGGCTCATGCCGGTCGCGGCTCCTGCCAGTCTCGGGTCGGCGGTGCCGGGCGGGTAAGGGCATGGGAGTCGGCGGGCGGGTGAGCGGCGGGCGGCATGTTCGCGGCATGGCAGGCGAGCGCGACTGGCAGGATGCGGTGATGGCCTTCGACGAGCTTGACGGGCGGATCGTCGCCGCGCTCGTCGACAATGCCAGGGCTACCTATGCGGAGATCGGGGCTGGCGTCGGGCTGTCCGCCCCGGCGGTCAAGCGTCGGGTGGACCGGCTGCGGGCAGCCGGCGCCATCACCGGTTTCTCCGCCCGGGTGGACCCGTCGGCGATGGGCTGGACAACCGAAGCGTACGTCGAGCTGTTCTGCCGCGGCCGCACCTCGCCGGCCGGCATCGCGGCGGCGGTGGGGAAGTACCCGGAAGTCATCGCCGCCGCGACGATCACCGGGGAGGCCGACGCCCTGCTGCACATCAGGGCCGCGGACGTGCGCCACTTCGAGCGGGTGGTGGAGCGGATCGGCGCGGAGCCGTTCGTCGTGCGGACGCGGAGCGTGATCGTCTTGTCCCGGCTGGTAGACCGTCCGGACGTGCTCCCGCCCGGCGGGACGGGCGAATAGGGCCCGCTCGTTCTCAGCCTGTCTGGGACGTTTGGCGCGGATCTGGCTGACCGGAAGATCTTCCCAGCCTGATCCGTTAAAGTCGGCAGCATGTCCGAGCGCGAGCCCGAAATCTCCGCGAGCACGACCGATACCTCCGCGAGCACCGCCGAGTTCCGCAGGTTCGCCGCGGCGAGCGCCGAGACAGCGCCGCCCTGGTCGATGCGCGCGCCCGGCAAGCGGGTGGCCCTGCTGGCCGCCGCCGTCATCGCCGCGGCGGTCATTCTGGGCATCGTGGCGGTCATCGTCATCAACATGTAGTTCCGGCTCGCCCGCCGGACGCTAGGACTGGCCGGCCGGCGCCAGGACTCGCCGCCCGGGCGCTAGGACTCGCCGGCCGCCGCTAGAACTGGCCGGGCCGGCATCAGGACTGGCCGGGCCCGGCGCTAGAACTGGTCGGCCGGGCGCTAGGACTGGCCGGCTGCCGCTAGAACTGGCCGGCGGGCGCTAGAACTGGCCGCCGAACTCGGTCCAGGTGCTCCACGTCCCGCCGGCGAAGCTGCTTGACGCCATCCGCAGGCTGGCGTCAAGGCCGCCGGCCGCCGGGACGCCGCTGGCGCTGATCCACGCGGCCGGGCTGCCAAGCAGCTTGCCGCCGGGTACGGTGCCGCCGACCTGTGTCCAGCCGGACCAGGCGTCGGCGCCTGAAGTCCCCTGCTGGCCGATCATCCCGACCTGGCCGCCGGTCAGCTGGGCGAAAACCCTGACGTTGCCATCCGGCCAGCGGATCGCGGTCGGGCTCCGCAGGATCTGCTGCCCGGATGAGCCGCCAGCCAGCGGCGTGCCCCAGGTCCAGCGACCGGTGGCCGGATTCTGCCAGGCGTAGTCCAGGCCGTGTGCCGTGCTGGTGGCGAAGATCTCGGCCTGCCCGGTACCAGTGGAGACCACGGCGGGGTTCGCGGTCAGCCCGGACGGGCTCGATCCGACTGGGTGCCAGCCCCGCCACGAGCCGCCGCGCCAGTGGTCGACCGCGGCGGTTCCGGCTGTCGTCACGCAGAAGACCGCCAGCTGGCCGGGCCCGGTGACCAGTGGTGCCGGCGAGCTCGCGCAGCTGCCGCCGATGCTCTGCCACGGCTTCCAGTGGCTGTCCGCGTCGGGCGCAACCTGGCGGCTGGTGCTCACCGCGCCGCCGGAGGCCGTGACGAAAAGCTCCACCTCGCCGCTCGTCCGCCGGACCGCCGCCGGGTCGCGCGTCATCGAGCCCGGCGAACTGCTCGCCGCCACCGCGCCGCCCCACTGCCAGCCGTCCGGGGCGCCGGGCTGCTGCCAGGCATGGACTACCCGGCCTGCGGTCGTCCTGGCGAACACGGTCAGGCTGCCGTTCGCGTCCGCGGTCACGGCCGGGTTGCTGGCGATACTGGCCGGGGACTTGCCCACCGCGTGCACCCCGGACCAGGCCTGGCTGCCCGCCGGCCGCTGGTAGTCATGCACCAGGGTGCCGCTAGCCGACCTGGCGAACCACTCGGCCGACTTGCTGACGTTGCTGCCCACGGCGACCCGGAAGCCGCCGCGGGCCGGACCGGCCGCGGCGCCAGCCCCGCCGAGAATGGCGTCAAGCTGGTCGTTGTCGATGTTGACCGCCGCACCGCCCCAGGTCTCGTTATGGCCGCCCTGGTACTGGTGGATGCGCTGGTGGTTCGTCCACATCGAGGCTGGCATGTAGGAGCTCTTGGTAGTCGCCTTGCCATCCCAGTCCGCATAATGGATGACGTCCGGCTCGGTCATCGTCTTGCTGGCGCTGACCAGGTCGCCGATGTTGGAGAACGACTCGTAGACGGCCGCGGCGTACTTCAGTGCCTGCAGCTCGGCGTCCCAGCTGCTCAGGAACCTCACTACCTGCGAGCCGCAGCCCGCGTAGGCCTCCATGTCGTAGATGATCGGCGTGCCGTGCGGGATGCCGAGGCTGCGGGCTTGACTGGCCGCGTCGATCGCGGCGGCCTTGCCCTCGGCCGCGGCCTTCTTCGGGTTGATCAGCGCGTCCCCGTGCGCCTGCACGCAGGTCGCCTGCAGGCCGGCATAGAACGGGAAGTAGTGCCAGCCCAACTGCTGGATCCTGGTGATCCACGCGGCGGTGAGGTTCGGCTGCGGGCAGGCCCGGTTGACGCCGCCGATGTAGATGCCGATGGCCCGGTAGGGCGAGGCGAGCCAGTTCGTCATCACGCTGGCCGCGGGCGCGGCGCAGGTGTCGAACCCGCCGCCGGCGTACAGGCCCTGGGCCGGCCCGGCGGGCGGCCGCGGCATCGGCCTGGCGAGTGCGGCGGCCCGGCCTGCCAGGTCCCCATGGTGCGGTCCGGCGGCCGCACTGAGCCGGAGCCGGATCGTGGCCCGGATCCGCCGGGCCAGCGCCGGGTTACCGCCGTAGTAGATGGTGACCTCAACGCCGGCCCCGGGCAGGACAGCATCGATCGCAGGATTTGTAACGGGCCCGCCCGGGTCGGTCCGCGCGGGCTGGCCGGCGATCGTCGTGGCGGCTGTCGCCTGCCTGGCACCGGGGCTGGCCGGGTTAGCCCGCCGGATCCAGGCCGCCTCGGCCCGCCCGACCCCGCCGGCCGGGCAGGACGGGTTCGGCCCCGGCGTGCCGAGGTAGACGGCGCGGGTGTCAAGCCGCGGGCAGGCGGCTGGGTGCCTGGACAGGTTCAGTACCTTCCAGGCCGGCGGAACCCGGAGGCTAACGCCGTCGAAGGTTACTGTGCGCCACCGGCTGTGGACCGTGGCCTGCGCCAGTGCGGGCAGGCTAACTACGAAGGAACTTACGACAATTGCCAGGGCAACAGTAGTTCTTCGAAATCGCATACAGCTATAGTCACGTACCGAACGGTTACACGTGGTGACTTTTAGTTAACAATTCGGAGTTGACAGATGACTCTGCGTTAAAAATCGGCTACGGCAGCTTCTCCGTCGGGTCCCGGCTGGTAGCAGTAGCCCATGCCGGGCTCGGTAATCAGCCAGCGCGGCCGCCGGCCCCAGCACCGGCCCGGCGCAAGCCCCCGCAGCTCGCCCATCGCCGCAGCGGGCCGGGCTCGTCCTTGATCACGGAAGATCCGGGCGTCATAACCCCCCAGATCTTCCGTAGTAATAGGACGTAGCCCGGGAGGGGCCTGTTTCCGGCGAAGCTGCTGAGGTGGGAACGTGATCAAGAAAACGCGCTGGGGTTCTCTGCCGTATCAGGCTGCCGGCCATCCGGGCGCGGAACCGCGCAGTCGCGCTTTGCGCGCGCTTTGCGCGCGCTTTACGCTTGATCGATTGAATGGGAGCCTTACGGCATGTGCGCCGATGTGGTCGGCCGTGACGCGGAGCTTCGAACGATCACGCGATTCCTTGATGCGCTGGCCGCGCAGCCGCAGGCTCTCGTGCTGGAGGGTGAGCCAGGGATAGGCAAGACGACATTGTGGCTTGCCGCCCTCGATCAGGCGCGTCAGCGCGGCTTTCGTGTCCTGTCCTGCCGCCCGTCCGCGGCCGAGGCGCACCTGTCCTACGCGTCGCTGGCCGACGTGCTTGCGGACGTCGGCGATGCGGTGCTGGAGATCTTGCCAGAACCCCAGCGCCGGGCGATCGACTTCGTCTTGCTCCGGGCCAAAGCCGGGCCCGCGGTCACGGATCACCGCGCGGCCGGCGCCGCGTTGTTGTCGATCCTGGACCGGCTCGCGGACGAAATGCCGGTGATGCTCGCGATCGACGATCTCCAGTGGGTGGATGGCTCAAGTGCCCGGGTGATCGAGTTTGCGCTCAGGAGGCTGAGCGCAAGGGCCGGAGTCCTCGCGGCGCTGCGCACAGCAGAGCGCGGCGACCGGGGACTGTCCCTCAGGCTGCGAGATCCGGATGGTGTCAGCCGTGTACAGGTGGGGCCGCTGAGCCTCGGCGCCCTGCATCAGATGCTCCGCGAACGAATCGGGCGGTCGTTCCCCCGGCCCATGCTGGCGCGGATCGGGCAAGTATCGGGCGGCAATCCGTTCTACGCACTCGAACTCGCGCGGGGCACCAAGCAGGACGCTGCGGCGGACCTGATATCGCCGTTGCCGAGCACGCTGGCTCAGCTCGTACAGGCCCGGATCGACGGGATCCACCCTGATGTGCAGCAGGCGCTGCTCGCGGTCGCGGCGCTTGCCGATCCCACGGTCGAACTCATCCAGCTCGCCCTGGGCGCCGAGCCGGTGGCGGCCCAACGGCTGATCGAGGACGCCGAAAGATGTGGCGTAATCGCGATCGACGGTCACCACGTCCGGTTCACTCATCCACTGCTCGCCGCCGGTGTGTATACGGCCGCGTCGCCCGCCGACAGGCGCGACTTGCATCGCAGGCTCGCCGGGATCGCCGCCGATCCCGAGCAGCGGGCACGGCACATCGCTCAGGCCGCCATCCGCCTGGACGCGGAAACCGTGGCCGCGCTGGACGAAGGCGCTGTCCGAGCTCGATCGCGGGGTGCGCCCGCAGCCGCCGCAGAACTACTCGAACTGGCAATCAGGCTCGGCGCGGATACCGCTGAGCGCCGGATCGGGCTGGCCCAGCACCACTTCGACGCCGGTGACCCGGCGCGGGCCCGCGCACTGCTGGAGGAGACAGTTGCCGAGCTCGCCCCGGGGCGTACCCGGGCCGAAGCGCTGTGGCTGCTGGCCGTGGTGCGCCTGCATGACGACAGCTACCGGGAGTCGGCGGGCTACCTGGAGCATGCACGTGGCGAAGCGGGCACGGACCTGCGGCTACGGGTACGGATCATGATCCAATTGCTGTTCGTGCTGGTCAACCTCGGCCGCATCCCGGACGCCTTGCGGCTGACCGGGGCGACCGTGGCCGACGCTGAGCGGCTCGCCGATCCCGGCCTGCTGGCCCACGTGCTCGCCAGTTCGGTCATGATCCGTTTTCTCAGCGGTCATGGGCTCGACGAGCCGACCCTGCAGCGTGCCCTCGACCTGGAGGACCCGGACATTCCTGCCCCGGTGATGTTGCGCCCGACCTTGATCAGCAGCCTGCTGCAGGCGTGGACGGGACGGCTCGACCAGGCGCGGGAGACGCTGCTGTCCATCCGCCGGCGCTGCCTCGAACGGGGCGAGGAAAGCGACCTGATGTTCACCGCCTTCCACACCGTGATAGTCGAGTGCTGGCGCGGGAACCTCGCCGGCGCGCGTTTGATCGCCGAGGACACCCTGCAGCGGGCGTTGCAGCTGGGCACCGACTTTCCACTGGCGATCGCACTGGCTACCCAGGCGAATGTCGCCGCCTACGCTGGCCAGGCGGACGAGACGCGCCGCGCCGCGCGCGAGGCGCTGACGATCTTCGAGCGGGGAAGCTGCCTCGCGGTCACGGTCTGGCCGACCGTGACCCTGGGGTTCCTGGAGGTGTCACTTGGTGACTACCAGGCCGCGGCCGCGACGCTGGCCCCACTCGCGGCGGCGGCAGCTGCCATGGGATACGGCGAGCCGACAGCCGCGCCGTTCGCTGCGGACGCCGTGGAAGCGCTGGTGGGAGTGGGCAGGCTGGACGAGGCGGCCACACTGGTGGATCAGCTGGAGAGCAACGGCCGCCGGCTGGACCGCGCGTGGGCGCTGGCACTTGGTGCGCGCTGCCGAAGCCTCCTGCTGGCCGCCACCGGCGACCTGGATGCGGCAGCCGCGGCGGGCGAGCGGGCACTCGGCGAACATCGGCGGCTGCCAATGCCGTTCGAGCGAGCCCGGACCCAGCTCGTCCTGGGTCAGATCCAGCGCCGCCGGCGGCATAAACGAGCCGCCGCCGTGGAATTGCAGGAGGCGGCCCAGGTCTTCACCGAGCTCGGCACGCCGCTGTGGGCCGACCGGGCACGGGCCGAACTGGGCCGGGTCAACGTCAGCCCCGCGGACAGCACCCAGCTGACACCCTCCGAACGGCGGGTCGCCCAGCTGGCCGCCACCGGCATGACCAACCGTGCGGTGGCTGGCGCCCTGTTCATCAGCCCGAAGACCGTCGAGGCCAACCTCGCCCGCGTCTACCACAAGCTGGGCATCCGCTCCCGGGCGGAACTAGGCCAGCGAATGGCCGAGCCTGGCAGATAGGGAAACACCCGATTCCCCGCGCGAATCCCCGACCTAGGGTCGGCCTATGTCAGCAGGCCCGTCGCCCAGCCGGTCGCGTTATCTCGTCGAGTGGTACCAGCCGACCTTGAGCAAGGAACTGCTCGAACGGACCGTGCGCCAGATCGACCGTTCGACGGCAGAGCTGTCGAGGGAGGGCACCGCCGTCGACCTCCTTCTGACGCTCTTCGTGCCCGATGACGAGGTCGCGTTCTGCCTGTTCGCAGCCGGCTCTCCAGCCGCTGTCGAGCAAGCATGCCGACGTGCGGAGCTTCCGTTCGCCCGCATCACCAAGACGATCACCGCCCCGAACGTGACCAGAACCCGGCCCCGCGCGCTGAGGAGAACCCCATGATCGATTCCGCCGAGACCCGCAAGCCGGCCACCCGCACCGCGCTGCGCCGCGGCGCCTTCCGCGGGTACCAGTGGGTGCTGCTGACCTTCCTGCTGCTCGGGGTGGTCCAGATCTTCCTGGCCGGGCTGGGTGTTTTCAGCCTGCACGGCCAGGACGTCGGCGCCCCGGGTGAGACGGCATTCAACCCGCACCGCGACCTCGGATTCACGCTGGGCGGGATCGCCCTGGTGATCCTGGTGCTCGCGCTGGTCGCCCGGCCGGGCGCCCGCGCGATCATCTTGTCGGCCGCGCTTGTCCTGCTGACATCGCTGATGCAGAGCCTGCTCGCGGGGCTGGCTGACAACCACGCGGTCTATGGCGGTCTGCACGCGCTCGACGGGCTGCTCATCCTGGGCATTGCGGGCTACCTGTATGCCTGGTCGCGGCGGCGCGAGTCATAGGGGTCATGTCGTGGCGCAGGTGAGCTTCGCGGCGCCGCCCGGTGACACCGGCCGAGGTGTTGTCGACCGTGCATCGGTGACCGGCTCAAGGCGCGCCGCCGCCGTCGTATGGGTCTCGACCACGGTGCTGTCGCTGGCCGCGGCGGTCCTGACCGTCATGGCGTGGGGCGACCTGGCGACGAGCGACGCGGTGTCGGGCCTGAGCTTTGCGCCCGCCCCTGTCTTGTACGTCACCCTCGGCGCCCTGGTCGTCCGCCGCGCAGGCAACGTCATAGGCTGGATGCTGCTCGGCATCGGAGCCGCCCAGGCAATCATGTCGCTTGCCTCCGGTTATGCGGTGCTTGGCATCACCCATCCCGGCACGTTGCCGGTGCCTGAGCTGGTGGGCCTGCTGGCTGAGTGGAGCTTCGTCCCGGTCTTCACCGGGCTGGGCTTCATGCTGCTGTTGTTTCCATCGGGGACGCTGCCGTCGCCCCGCTGGCGCCCGTTCGCAGGACTGGGCCTGCTGGCCACCGCGCTGACGCTGATCGGGTTCGTGGTGCATCCAAGGCTGGTGGCGCTGCCAGCACCCGGCGGTGCCTCGCTGATGATCTCAAACCCGCTCGGCATCCCGTCACAGGGTCCTGTCCTCTCCACGGTCCTGATCGGAACCCTCAGCGGCCTGGGGGTGCTGGCTACCGTGATCCTGGCGGCGTCCTTCGTGTCCCTGGCGGTCCGCTACCGCTCAGGCGGGCGCGAAGTGCGGCAGCAGATCAAATGGATCGCGCTGGCGGCGGCCGTGGCGGCCGCCTGCCAGCTCGTGGCGCTGCTGGCCACCGCGGCCACCGGGGGCGAGTCCAACCCGGTGACGGACACCGCCTACGTCGTGATTCCGGTCATAGCGTCGTTCGGGATTCCCGCGGTCATCACGCTGGCGATCCTGAAGCACGGCCTGTATCAGATCGACGTCATCATCAACCGCGCCATCGTGTACGGCCTGCTTTCCGCCACGCTCACGGCCGTGTACGCCGGCATAGTGATAGGTATCGGGACGCTCGCGGGTTACGCCGGCGGCCCCGTGCTCACGGTCGCGGCGGCCGTGGCGATCGCGGTGTTGTTCCAGCCGGTGCGCCGCCGGGCCCAGCTCGTCGCGAACCGGATCGTGTACGGGGAGCGGGCCACGCCCTATCAGGTGCTCGCCGACTTCGCCGAGGACATGGCGGGTCAGCTGGACGCCGGGGTGGCACTGGACCGGATGGCATCGGTGCTGGCCGGCGCAGCCGGCGCGATCCGGGTGGAGGTCTGGGTCCGGGTCGGGGCGCAGCTGCTCCCGCGGGTGAGCTGGCCACCCGGATCCGCCCCGTCCGCCGCCGTACGGCTCCAGGCTGATGCCGGGCTTCCGGTGTTCGATATGGCGACGCGGGCGATCGCGGTCCGGCACGGGGATGAACTGCTCGGCGCGCTGACCGTGCAGAAACCGAGGAACGAGCCGGTGTCGGCCGCGGAGGACAAGCTGCTGACCCACCTGGCCTCACAGGCGGGCCTGGTCCTTCGCAACGTCCGCCTCACCGTCGAGCTGCAGGCCACTATCGACGATTTGAAGGCGTCGCGGCGGCGGCTGGTGCGGGCACAGGATGAGGAGCGGCAGCGGATCGAGCGGAACCTTCATGACGGCGCCCAGCAGCAACTCATCGCGCTCGCCGTCCAGCTTGCCCTGCTGGAAGACTCCGCCGAAGACCCCAGCGAAGTCAGGCAGATCACCGGCCAGCTCCGCAGCGGGCTGCATGCCGCGCTCGATAACCTGCGGGCCCTGGCCCGCGGGATCTACCCCCCGCTGCTGGCCGACCAGGGGCTCGGGCCAGCCCTGCAAGCGCAGGCCGGCAAGGCCCCGCTGCCAGTCCTGGTCGAGGCCGACGGCATCGGGCGCTACCCTCGCGACGCCGAGGCCGCCGCGTACTTCTGCATCCTGGAGGCCCTGCAGAACGTTGCCAAATACGCGCAGGCCTCCCTGGCCACCATCGCCCTGTCCTGTCTCGACAGCCACCTCCAGTTCACTGTCATCGACGACGGTGCCGGCTTCGACACCACGAAGGCCAGGCACGGCACTGGCGTGCAAGGCATGGCCGACCGGCTGGCCGCGGTTGGCGGTACCTTCCAGATCCGCTCACAACCCGGACTCGGAACCATAGTGACCGGCCGGCTGCCAGTGCCAGAACCGGGAGGCACCGGGGGCGGCGGGCGCGGCGGATCAGGGCGCCGCCCCGGTGCCCGGCCGCAGCGTGCGTCCAGGGAATCTGGCTCTCCCTGAACGGGCGAACGTAGCTCCGTCTGCACCATGCGCGCACCCATCCCGGACGGCTGCCGCGGGCTGTCACGCTCGCCGATGCGCTCGCAGCCGGCGAAGGCCGCCGGCAAGTCGCCGGCAACCGGACGCTGCGGCTCTGTCCGGTGAGTTAGCTGCCCGGCGGCCGTCAGAACACGGGGAGCTGTAAGTGGCAGCTCATCCGGACATATGCGGAGGCCAGGTCGTGCCCGGGATTTTGTCAGGGCGGGGCAGTATGGTCATCGCGTCTGGACAGACCGGGAAGGAGTTCCGATGAGCGGTGTACGGGTCCTGGTGGGCACGCGCAAGGGCGCGTTCGTGCTGACGGCGGATGCGAAGCGCGACCAGTGGGACGTCAGCGGGCCCCACTTCGCGGGCTGGGAGATCTACCACGTCAAGGGATCGCCCGTCGATCCGGCGCGGCTGTACGCGTCGCAGTGCAGCGGCTGGTTCGGGCAGCAGATCCAGCGCTCCGACGACGGCGGCAAGACGTGGGAAGCGGTGGGTAACCAGTTCAGCTATGACGGCGTTCCAGGCACGCACCAGTGGTACGACGGGACGCCGCACCCCTGGGAGTTCGCGCGGGTCTGGCATCTGGAGCCGTCGCTTGACGACCCGGAGACGGTCTACGCCGGAGTCGAGGACGCCGCCTTGTTCCGCTCGGTCGACGGCGGGCGGCAATGGGAGGAACTCGCCGGGCTGCGCGGCCACGGCTCGGGCTCGTCCTGGCAGCCGGGGGCGGGCGGCATGTGCCTGCACACGATCCTGCTCGATCCGAGCAACCCCGGGCGGATGTTCGCCGCCATCTCGGCGGCCGGCGTGTTCCGTACCGACGACGCGGGCAAGTCGTGGCGGCCGGTGAACCACGGCCTGAAGTCCGATGGCATCCCGGATCCGGACGCCGATGTCGGCCACTGCGTGCACCGCCTCGCCATGCACCCGTCCCGCCCCGAAGTGCTGTACATGCAGAAGCACTGGGACGTGATGCGCAGCGACGACGCCGGCGAGTCATGGCACGAGGTCAGCGGCAACCTGCCGAGCGACTTCGGCTTCCCGATCGACGTCCACCCGCATGAGCCGGACACCATCTATGTCGTCCCGATCAAGAGCGACTCCGAGCACTATCCGCCCGACGGGAGACTGCGCGTCTACCGGAGCCGGACCGGCGGGGATGAGTGGGAAGCCCTCACTGACGGGCTCCCGCAGCGTGACTGCTACGTCAACGTGCTGCGCGATGCGATGGCCGTCGACTCGCTGGACTCCTGCGGCGTGTACTTCGGCACGACCGGCGGGCAGGTGTACGCATCGGCCGACGCCGGGGACAGCTGGGCGCCCATCGTGCGGGATCTGCCGGCCGTGCTGTCCGTCGAGGTGCAGACGCTGCCATGATCCGGGTCGTGCTGCCGGCCCACCTGCGGACGCTCGCGCGGCTCGACGGCGAGGTGGAGCTATCCGTCGACGGCGAGGTCACGCAGCGCTCGGTGCTTGATGCGCTGGAAGCGCGCTATCCCATGCTGCGCGGGACGATCCGCGACCGTTCCTCCCAGGAGCGCCGGGCATTCGTCCGGTTCTTCGCCTGCGAGCAGGATCTGTCCCAACAGCCGCCGGATGCCCCGCTACCTGTCCTCGTGGCCACGGGGGCGGAGCCGTTCCTGATCGTCGGCGCCATGGCCGGCGGCTGATACCCCGCACCAGGCGGGGACAGCGACGGTGGGTGGCGTGGCTGCGCTGGCACAGGAGGCCAGCCCATCAAGGCTGCTGCCGGGCGGACTTACCTAGCAGCCGGTTGTGCAGCTCGGCAGTGAGGGTATGGATCTGGCGAGTCAGCTCCGTGTTGGTTTTGAGCTCCAGCTCCTGTTCGTTGAAGTCATGATCCGCCTTGGCCTGCTGGAAGTCCGCCTGCCGGTTCTGGCCGATCATGACAAACGTGGACAGGAAGATCGCTTCAAGCGACACGACCAGCGTCAGCGTCGGCCACGGCTTGGACTCGATGAACAGCATCCAGATGGTGAACAGCGCGACGTGAAGGTAGACGAACCGCATCGACCCGGCGAACGCGGTGATCCAGTCAGCGATCCGCAGCTGAAGGTCCTCGGCCCGTTGCGCCTGTTGCGCCAGGACGACCGGGTGTTGCGGGCGACTCTCCGGCTGCGCAGTCAGCCTGTCATCTCCAGGCCCGGTCGCCTGGCCCCCGGTGCCAGCCGCGTGCCGCGCCTGCTCCGGCTGGGGCGGCGGGCCGTCGGAGCCCTCTGCACCCGGGTCAGGCTTGGCCATCGTGGTGCCTCCGTACTTGTTGCGGCCGGCGGGCCTGGTGATGAGCGCACCTGCCAAGCCGGGTCTAGGGCCTGGCAGGCGCTCAGCGGTCGCCTGCCTTGGCCGGTGCCGGGCAAGCGCCCGCGCCCCCGCATGAACTCAGGCCGCGTCTTTCAGGACCGAGTGCAGGGTCTTCCCGGTCCGGCGCACCTCGACGCCCATCGTGATCTGCGAGACGCCGTAGATGATGCTGAACAGGCCGAACAGCAGCGCGAGGGTGACCGCGCCCACGCCGGGGCGGGAGAAAAGCACCACGCCGAACGCGATAGACACCAGCCCACCCAGGATGAACAGCGTGCGGGTGCCCGCGGTCTCCCCACTGCCGAACGCCGCGAAAATCTCGAAGGAGCCGCCGGTGACCGCCCAGATCCCCACGATCAGCACCAGCACCAGCGCGGTGGGCCCGGGCCAGACCAGGGCGATCACCCCGGCCGCCACGTCGACCAGCCCGAGAAACAGGTGACCGAAGACCGGTCCCGCGGTGGCGCTGCTGAACGCCCGCATGGCCTGCAGTCCCGCGCCGATGAACGCGTAGATCGCGAACAGGATGACCAGCGCGAGAATCGTCACGCCGGGCCAGGCGAGGGCGATGGCCCCGACGATAATGGCGAGAACGCCAAGCAGAATCAATGAGGCGGATGTTGATTTGAACATTGAAAGGCATTCCTTTCGCTTGGCTTAGTCGCCCCGCGCCATCTTGGATGTCCGCGACGCGTGTCGACACTAGTGGACGCGGGAACAGGCACCGCCGGCCAATATCTGCCACCAATAGACATATAGCCGCAGCTTCTGATCATGTAGCTGGCGGTATCGAGGGCTTTGCCTGGCCGGCTGCGTTCGGGCCCAGCCGGAGGCGAAGGTAGGCCACCGCCCCGGGGAGTAGCGGGAGCCAGTAGTTCACGACCCGGTAGCCGAGCACGGCGAGGACCGCCGTTGCCCGCGGCGCGCCGAAGCCGACGGTGATCGCTACCAGTGTGACTTCTATTACTCCCAGCCCCGCCGGGGGTGATAGGGATGGCGCTGGCGATGTTCGCCGCCGCGTAGGCGACCGCCAGCGGCCCGAAGCCGGGCTGGTACCGGAAGGCAAGAAACATCAGATCAAGCGAGAGCAGGTCGAGGAGCAGGTCGGCCGTGCGAAACCGTAGCTTTCCGCAAATGCCCGCCCGGTCAGCGCGGACCGTGCGAGCGACACCAGTCGCTTGCTAGTCTGGGCCACTTTCTCTGGATCGATGCTGGAGCGGACATGCCGCGCCCAGCTGGCCACCCGGCGCCCCGCCCGCTCGGCGACGCCGGGGTGGGCGCCCACCAGGAGCGCGATGGCCAGCACCGCCACGACCAGGACGAGCGCGATACCCGCAACGGTGAGGTAACTCTGGGAGACAGGCCGGCCGGCCGTGCTCCCGGGGACCGGCCCGTGCGAGGCCCCTGGTGCGAGGGCATGTCAGGCGGTCAGCCGGTGACGTAGAGGTCGTCGCGGATGTCGTAGACACCGCTGGCCATCCAGGCGGCGTCGATCACTGCGTCGTGCTCGGCCCAGGTGCGGACGTGGCCGGTGAGCGTGGCCGTGTTCCCGCTGGTGTCCACCATCACGTCGCTGTCATCAAGGATCAGCGCGTAGCGGTCGAGGGCGTCCTGGACGAGGAGCGTGACATCGACCGGGTCCGCGTCGTAGGCGATCTCGATGTCGTCCTTGATGTTGCGGACGCCGGTCAGCCCGGCGACCGCCAACTCGGCGGCAGCGCGCTGCGGGCCGTATTTCACTGTGCCGGTCAGCTCCAGGTTGCCGTCGCGTGCGGTCGCCTCCACACCGTCCGGCACGGTGACATTCAGCGTCAGCGCGTTATTCGCCGCAGTGGTCAGCATCGCGTCATCGCGGTAGTCCCCTGGCGGCAGCACGACTTCCAGGTGATTGTGCACGTTCTTCACCCCGGCGACGCGTTGCGCGGCGGCGGCCGCCTCCAGGTACTGCGGGTAGCTCGGCACGATGCCGTTGAGCGCCACATCCCCGTTCATGTTCCTTACCGTGATGTCTGTTGGGTCGACGAGCGGGTCGAAGGTGAGTTCTGCTTCGACCGCCTCGCGGATATCCTTTGTCTTGCCCACTTGCGTGTGTCCTTTCCGGTGGCGGACCAGGCGGCGGATCTGCCGCTCATTAACCAGCCCATCCCACAATCTCTCGGTGGTAAAGGCGATGGTGGCTCTCGTGATATTGGCCTGCGCTATAGGCGGGCCAGTGCGAGGTCGCAGCCCCGGCCACGAGGCCATGAGGTGGGTTAACGTCCGGCTGTTCGGAAACCAGCTGACGCTTCGTCACGAGGGAGCCTTCAGCTCATCTTCGTCCGCCTCCTGCCGGTGGCCGCCCGGCCTCGGCGCGCCTTTGGGGGCTGGCTCTTTGCTGGCGGCCGCGGGCTCGCCGCCGGGTGGCCCGCCCGGAGCGGTGGCCTGCCACAGTTCCCTGACGAGTACCTGCAGCGCGCCCGCGACCGGAATGGAGAGCAGCGCCGCCAC
>Ga0070698_100000730_pt1 | contig 35317 bp, 36 predicted proteins | sample KBSK1502metaG_FD_65477 | JGI IMG/M metagenome (GOLD analysis project Ga0070698, IMG submission 65477) | Corn, switchgrass and miscanthus rhizosphere microbial communities from Kellogg Biological Station, Michigan, USA - KBS K1-50-2 metaG | ecosystem: Host-associated > Plants > Roots >... | reverse complement strand
GATAGCCGGAATCCCCCACTCTGCCCTCCCCCAGACGGGAGGGGAAAGTCTAGTGCGTTCTGCGCAGGACGCGGAACCGGCCCGCTTCCATCCACGCGACGGCGATGCCCATCGGGACCAACAAGAGCTCGACCGGGATTGCGGTGGTCAGGGCCCGGCCCGGAGTGATGGTGGGCAGCTGCTCACCCATCAAGAGCGCGATCGAGAGAGAAAGACCGGCCGCGGCCAGTCCGGCGAACGCCGCGATCAGGGCGACCGGAGCTTCATAACCGTGCTCGGCGCCGACCCGGCCTGACAGACGGCGACGTCCAACCTCCAGGGCGCCGAGCAGGAGCACGATGCCCAGCCCAAGTTCCATGTACTTGGTCAGCCCCGCGAAGAGCGCGATGTTCGGCAGCACGAAGGCGCGGATCAGCGGGGCAAGCAGCCCGTTGTGCGTCCCCGGGCTGGCGTCGACAAAGAGTTTGAAGTTTCGGACGAAGTTGGCATCGGCGAACTTGTTGAGCCCAGACAGGAAGAACTCGATGCCGAGCGCCGCCTGGATCAACGCAGAGGCAGCGAGCGCAGTGTTGCCACTGGCAGGGAGGCGTCGAATCGTAACGGTCGGCGCCGCGGAACGGGCCGGTCGCTGCATGGTCTTCATACCTATACTCATGCCCATCCCGGGGCCGCTCGGGACCTGAAAACGACAGGGGCGTGGCCTGATGCCCCCACCCTGCCCTCCCCCAGAGGGGGAGGGTGAGTACCGTAGGTCTCCCGCAAGCGGGGGAGGGAGTGGTCAATCGCGGGTTATTGCGCGGTTTCGTGTTCGGCGCGCCGCGACCGAAAGGCAACGTAAAGACTCACGTCGTAGATGAGCTTGAGGGCGCCGGCCAGGTAAAAGGGCAACCCGAGCGCCGCACTCTGGATCGCGGCACCGGAGAGGAGTGGGCCGCCGGCCTGGCCGAGTCCGCGAACGAGGCCGGTAAAGGCTACGGCACCGGCACGCTCAGCGGGTGGAACGATTGACACGACGTAGGCCTGTCGCGCAGGGACATCCATCTGCGACAGGCTGAAGCGTGCCAGGAGCAGGCCAATCGCCCAGGGTAGCGACGGGCTGAGCGGCACCAGCAGCAGCAGGATGTTGCTCGGGATGTGGGTGAAGACCATGGTGCGGATCAGGCCGATGCGGTTGGCGAGCCGGCCCGACGCCTCGTAGGAGGCGGCCTGCAGCAGCGCGATCGCCGCGAAGGCCGGACCCAGGACGTTAGCCGGCGCTCCGAAGCGGACATGCAGCCAGTACGCGATCACGGCATTGACTACCAGCCCGCCGCCCAGAGCGTCGATCGCGAAGAGCGCCGATAGCGGCGCCAGCGTGCGGATCTCGCGTGCGGAGATGGCCGCCGCCCGAACCGGCGCCTCGGCGCGAGGGGAGAGGAGCATCGCCAGAACCGCCGTTACCAGCCCGATCAGCGCATAAACCGCGAAGAGGAGGCGGCCACGGTTGAGATCCGTGGCCGTTCCCGCGAGCAAGGCACCTGCGGCGGCAGCGAGCCCGCCCGTCAGCGAATAGCGCGCGAAGGCGAGGTTTCGCCGTCGGGGTTCGACGGACTCGGCGAGAGCGGCTTGCTCGATCGAGGCGAACGGCCCGAGATCGACACTTGCCGCGCCGAGCATTCCGGTGGCGGCGGCCACGCCGAGCAAAAGCGGCGAGTTCGCGAGCGCGAGATCGAGTCCCGCGATCGTCATCAGCACGCCCGCGCCGGCGAGGGTAGATCGACGGCCGATACGCGATGAGACTGTCGCCGCGAGGACGCCTGCGATTGCCGCGCTTAGCAAGCCGATGGTGAGAACGAGGCCGATGGCGCCGGCGCTCAGGCCGCGGCGCTCCAGATGAAGGCCGACCAGCACGGCCGCCAGGCCGAAGCCGAAGGCCCGCAGCAGCCGCGCAGCGAGGATGAGTGCGAAATCGCGGGACATCAGCGAAGCCGCCATCCTGACCCTCCCCCGCCAGCGGGGGAGGGAATTAGTGGCTCTGGCACCAGGCGTAGAGCGCGTCGTACATAGGGCTTTCCAGCCGGATCTTTTCGTGGTCGGCCTCACCGTGCACCAGAGCGAAGCCGCGGGCGATGGCGCTCAGCCCTGCTGACTGCGGGGTGATGCCGATGTCCTCTGCCACGTCGGCGCCGTGGACGATGCGGGCCAGCTCGTCGAGTGCCGGATCCTTGAGGTTGTACTTCAGCACGATTGACTCGAAGCTGCATCGCCCGTCCACATGCCCAAGCTCGACGTTCGGCACGTCGTACGGAATCGCCTGCTCGCGTTTGGCCGTCGCCATCACTTCAGCGGCCGGCACGAACAAAAACTCGGCCAACGGATCGATAAACCGTTTGATTAGCCAGGGACATGCGACCCGGTCGACGTTGGCATTCGCGCGAGTGATCCATTTCATCGTGATGGCCTCCTGTTTAGTTCATCGCAGGCCGCAGCCGGCGTGGTTGAGTTTCCTGCACTTTGAAGACGAATAGGGCGCCGAGCATCAAGAAACCGGCGGCGAGGGCAAAAACCGACCGGTACGCGGCCTCGGTGCTGATCCCGAGCGCGGTCCCGCCTCCGATCACCAGGCTTCCCACCAGAGGGGCGAGCACAGCCGGCAGGTTGCTGGCGATGCTCCATACTCCGAGGTCCTTGCCGGCGGCGCTGAGCGCCGGCAAACTATCGACAGCAAGCGCCCAGTCGACACTCGTGTAGGCGCCATAACCAGCGCCGAAGACGAGGCCAAGGGGCCAGAGCGGTATGTGTGGCGCCACGACAAAGGCGAGGGCCGCAAGGGTCATCAACCCCGTGGCGACCGCCACGATACCGACTCGACCGATCCGGTCCGAGGCCATGCCGAGGGTGAGGGCGCCGATCACGGCGCCCCCCAACGCGAGCAGCGCAACCGCCGCGGTCGACTGGACGAAGTTCGTCACGTGGGCGACATTCGCGAAGTAGTACTCGATGTAGGTGAGGAAGACGGTGAGTCCGAGCATGACGGAGGCCCGGGTCAGAAAGACCCACCGGAAGTTGTCGTGGCGCATCGGCGCCAGCCACAGGTCCAGGAAGTTCCTGCCCCCAACCCCGACCCTCCCCCGCGAGGGGGGAAGGAGATTGCCTGGGATTGGTTCTTCGCGGATGCCGAGTACGGTGACAAGCACCCCGATGATGAGCACGGCGATGCCAAGGGCGTAGTAGCGCGCCGCGCCGGTCCGCACCGTACTCGCCAGGACTGGCCCCGCGCTGACGTTCGCGAGCAGGAGCGCCGCCGCAACCAGGCTGCCGACGTTGCCCAGGATCGTCATCATGCCGAGGTAACCAGAAGCAGTCCCGCGCTGCTCCATCGGCACGCGATCCGGAAGGAGTCCCTGGTAGGCGGCCGTGCCGACGTTGGCCGCGATTTGCGCGAGCACGAAGCCAAGCACGAAGACCGCGAATCCGGGAGCCACCGCCAGCGCGAGCATGCCGGCGAGATAAATCACGGCGGCGACCAGAATGTACGGCCGCCGGCGACCGAGGCGTGAGGTCGTCCGGTCGGACATCATCCCGGTCAGCGGCTGGATGAGCAAGGCGAGCAGTGCGCCGACTGCGGAGAGCCACCCCAGCGCGAGCGCCTGCTTGGCATTGCCTACTGCGCCCGGTGCGACGAAGAGCAACAGCTGCGCGGGGATGACGACCGGCAGCAAAGCGGCCGTCTCGAAATTGAGCGAGAACCAGAGCAAGCTGAGCGTGACCTGCTGGCGGATCGACAGCCTTGTCACATCGGTGTCGTCACCCGCAAGTGGGCTCGCAGCTGGTTGATGCTCATCCACAGCTCCGCCGGCCAGCGGTCGCGTCGCATGCGCTCAAACTCGTGCCAGCCGTCGCGGTGATAGATCGGCAGCAGAGCAATCAGGTAGAAGCGCTGCAGCGACCATGCCCAGGTGTGCGGCACCGGGTGCAGCTCGAAACCGAGGCGCCGACCGGGCGAGGCGAAGAGCGTGACGCCATGCAGCGCTCGCACGGGGCTGGACCGGCCCGCCGCCACGAGCTCGGCAAGGCTTTGAAGGTCTTCTTCGATACGCCCGACCGGTTCCCAGGGGTTCCAGTCCCGAGCCCCAGCCATCTCCAACAAGCTTCGGTTGTCGAAGTGCAGCTCCAGGACCGCGTCTCCACGAGAGACGATGGTGCCATCCTGAAGCGTGAGGCGATGACCCCAGTGATGCGCACGCCGGTAGCGCAAAACGCCGTCTGGCCGGACCAGTCGTGGCCGCCAGAACCACTCCAGGATGTGGTCCCACGCGATCCACACGCTGAGCACCCCGAGCGCCCGGCCGTTTCCAGCACGACTCAGGCGCGGTAACGCCCACCACAAGTCCGATAGCGTCGAGCGCAGAGCGCTAGGTCGGCGTTTACGCATAGCCTTGAGTATGAACTCGTCCCACAGGAGGTTCGAGCCGATACCATTACTTCGCGAGGAGGGTGGCTTTGGCGCAGGCTCTCGCCGTGGAAACCCACGGCCTTACCAAGCGATATTCGACCGGCGTGCTCGCGGTGAACAACCTCGACCTTCGCGTGCGGGCTGGGGAGGTGTACGGCTTCCTGGGGCCGAACGGCGCCGGCAAAACGACGACGTTACGGATGTTGTCGGGGCTGCTGCATCCGACCGCGGGGACAGCGATCGTCGCCGGTAGCGCCCCGGGAAGCCCCGCGAGCCTCGCACGGATGGGCGCCATGGTCGAGACGCCGGCTTTTTATCCCTATCTCTCGGGACGCGACAACCTGCGGGTGGTGGCACGCTACGCAGGCGTCCGGAAATCTCGAATCGAGCCCGTTCTGAAACAGGTCGACCTGACCGACCGGGCCCGGCACAAATTCAAGACCTACTCGACGGGAATGAAGCAGCGGCTCGGCGTCGCGGCGGCGCTGCTCAAGGGTCCTGACCTTCTGATCCTGGACGAGCCCACCAGCGGTCTCGATCCCCAGGGCACCATCGAAATGCGCGCGCTGATCAAGGAGCTGAAGCAGGGTGGCCGTACGGTCCTGCTCTCCAGCCACCTTCTCAACGAGGTCGAGTTGACCTGCGACCGCGTGGGCGTGATCGCGAAAGGCAAGCTCGTCGCCGAGGGAACCGTGGATGAGCTGCGGGCCCGCAGCGGCGGGATCGCGCTTCTCATCCGGGCAACACCGCTGGACCAGGCTCGCCAATTGCTCGAGTCCCTTCTCAAACCGGAGCAGATCCGTGTCGAGGACGGCGCCCTCGTCCTGTCGGTCGACCCCACGCAGGCGGCGTCGATCAACCGGCGCCTTGTGGCCGACGGGCTCGACGTTAGCGAGCTGCGTGTCTCCGAGCAATCGCTGGAAGACGTGTTTCTTCAATTGACGGAGACCCCCAAAACTTGATCGCGAGCTTCCGCGCCGAGAACCTGAAGACCCGAAAGCGCTGGGCCAACTGGATCCTTGTCGGCATTCTTCTTGCGTGGATCCTCCTGCTTACCTACCTTGTCCTGTTCCTGGTGGTGACGCTGTCGCCCCGGAGCATCCAGGGCCCGGTCCCGGCGACCCTCCTCAAGCGGCGCCTCTTCCCGGAGAACTTTGTGCCGACCGTCCTCGGCGCCAGCGCGACTATCGGAGCGGCCATCATGCTGATCTTCGGCGCGCTGAGTACCGCGAGCGAGTTCGGTTGGCTGACGGTGCAAACGATCCTGATTCAGAAGCCCACGCGCGCCGCCGTGCTCGGCGGAAAGTTCGTCACGCTCGGGGTCGCGACGCTTCTTGTCACCGCGGTGATGTTTGCGGCCGCGGCGCTCGCTTCGTATGCTGCGGTGACGCTCGATGGCAGTTCGAGTGCATGGCCAACCTGGGAAGTGATGTTGAAGGCTTTTGGGGCGCTGCTTCTCGAACTCGCCGTCTGGACCGCGTTCGGTGCTTTTCTTGGGATCGCCTTCCGAAGCGCGGCCGCGGCGATTGGCGGCGGCCTGACCTACCTCTTCGTCGGCGAAGCGCTGTTGGGCGGCTTCCTTCGGAACACGGCGGTAGTGAAGGAAATCCTCAAGTTCCTGCCCGGCATCAACGGCGGCGCCATCAATGCGGCCTTCCCGAGCACGATCCGTGACTCCAGCGCAACGACTCAGCTCGTCAGTGCCGGGCGCGGCGTGCTCACCCTGCTGGTCTACCTCGTCGTCTTCACCGGCGTGAGCCTTCTGATCTTCCAGCGGCGCGACGTCGGCGGGAGCTAGGCGGCTTTCGGCGGCCGGTTCAAGAGTAACCAGTACATGCCGAGCGTGCGGGCCGACTCCTTGAACTGGTCGAAATCCACGGGCTTGACGATGTAGCTGTTCACGCCCAACCGGTAGCTCTCGATCAGGTCGCGTTCTTCGCGCGACGAGGTCAGCATGACGACGGGGATGGTGCGGGTTCGCTGGTCCTGCTTGATCCGCTTGAGAACCTCCAGGCCGTCGACGAAGGGCAGCTTAATATCGAGCAGGATCACATGGGGCTGATCCTTGATGTCGCGCTTGGCGTAGCGGCCCGTGCAAAACACGTACTCGAGCGCCTCCTGGCCGTCCCGCACCACCTGGATCCGGTTCGTCAGGTGATACTTGGCGAGCTCGTGGAGGGTCAGCGCCTCGTCGTTGGCGTTGTCCTCGACCATCAGAATGTCTACGCTGCCGTCGTTGCCCGCCATTGCTGTGCTCCTTTCAATGTGAAGTAGAACGTGGCGCCCGCGTCAACCTTTGCTTCCGCCCAGATCCGGCCGCCGTGTCGCTCGACGATCCGGTGGACGATAGCCAGGCCGACGCCGGTGCCCTCGAAATCCTCGCTGCGGTGCATTCGTTGAAACACGCCGAAGAGCTTGCCGGCGTACTCCATGTCAAACCCGGCCCCGTTGTCGCGAACGAAGTACGTCGGACCTTCGGCGGCGGTGGCTTCGAGGACGCCAACTTCCACCCGGGCGTGTTCGCGCCGGCGTGAGTACTTGAAGGCGTTGCTCAGAAGGTTGACGAAGATCTGTTCGACGAGGGCTGCGTCACACTCGGCATCCGGTAGCTCGCCGATCACGACCTCAACCTGCCGGCCGTCGAGAGCCGGCGAAAGCTCCTGAAGGGCCCGATCAACAATGCCCCTGACGCTGACCCGTTGGGTGCGCGCCGCCTGGCGGCCCAGCCGCGAAAAGGCGAGCAGGTCGTCGACCAGGTGACCCATGTGGTCGCCGCTGTCCTTGACCCGCTTCAGGTAGCCGCGTGCCTCGGCCGGCATGGCATCGGCGTATTCCTCGAACAGGATGCTGGCAAAACCGCTGACCGCCCGCAACGGCGCCCTGAGGTCGTGCGAGATGGTGTAGGAGAACGCCTCGAGCTCGCGGTTCGCCGCCTCGAGCTGCTGAGTTCGCTCGGTAACTTCGCGGACCTTATCCTCCAGCTGGCCGTTGCTCTGGGCGAGCGCCTCCACCAGCCTCACGCGCTCCAGACCGGTGCTCACCATCGCGGCATATTGCTGCAGCCAGGCCTCCTCGTCGCTGCCGAAGACCGGGGTGAAAGGGCCGCCTACCAGCACGATGGCGGCATCGTTGACATGAAGGCGGGCGATCATGGCGCTGCGTGGCGGGGTACCGCCGAGCGGAACGACGGTGCGCCCTCCAGCGCCGGCGACCGGGGCTAGCAGCGCCTGCGCGTCCTCAGCCGTCATGCCCTGCGTGGCCAGGATGGTGCCCGGTCTGGCCAGGAAGTAACCGGCATCCGCACCAGTGAGCCGGATCGCCCAGTCGAGCGAGCGCCGGGCGAGGGCCAGCTGGTCTGAAGCGAACAGGAGGATGTCGTGGGTTGCCTGTTGGAATTTGTCTTCCTCCGATTGCCGCCAGGTCCGCCGAAGCCAGGTCGGTGGCACGAATCCGGCATAGAGCAAGGGGACGATGGCGATCGTCGCCAGGGCGAAGCCGATCTGAATGGCGGGCTGGGCCGCGAGAGAGGACGTGACGACGGCGACCAGCAGAAGGGCAACGATCGCTAGGTATCCGAGACTGAGCGCGCGCATCCGGGCGCGCTGTACCACCGTCCGCCGGCGCGCGGCGAACCAGAGTCGAACGCTCGGCTCGCCCACGCAGCCACTCCAGACCAGGACGAACGCGGCGGCGGCGATCAGCTGGATCGGTTTGGGGGCGGTCCGACCGAAGATCGCCTGGACGCCGATCTCGAGCATGCCGGTTGCGATCACGATTCCGACGACCAGGCGCAGCGTGCGGGGCTTGAGCGGAATAACCGCGTGCCGGAATAACAGAAGGGCAAGTCCTGAGACGAGGAAGACGGTGATGGTGACGTAGGCGCTGGCGGCGACGAACGATGGGCCGAGGAGCTTGCCAACCTGGCCAAGAACGGATACGGCGGCAAGCGAGCCGATCGCCAGGGCCAGGTACATCCGGCTCTCGTCCCTGGTGACGAGCCAGTCGCGCACCGTCAGCGCGGCGATCACGGCGAAGGCCGCCGTGGTGGCGTACTGGCTGACGGTGATGAAACCGGCCTCGCTCACAGTCTCTAGAACTGGTTACGAAGGCAACTAATTGCGACCTGAGCCGTTGCATCGCTGGGCCCATGACCGGACGACCGCTGCGTGTGCTGATTCTGGAAGACCGGCCGGAGGATGCCGAGCTTGCCCTTCACGAGCTCCGCCGGGCCGGCTACGAGCTGAACTGGCGCCGCGTGGACAACGAGGCGGGTTTCAGGGCGAACCTCGACCCCGAGCTCGACCTGGTCCTGGCCGACTATCACCAGCCACAGTTCAATGCCATCCGGGCGCTGAAAATCATGCAGGAGATGGGCCTGGACATCCCGTTTGTCATCGTCTCGGGTGCCATCGGTGAGGACCTGGCGGTCGCGGCTGTGCGCCTGGGGGCGATGGACTATGTCCTCAAGGACCGGCTGGCACGGCTTGGAACCGCGGTCAAGAATGCGATCGAGCAAGCCGAGCTGCGCCGGCGCCAGCGCGTGGCACAGGCTGCGCTGGAGCACCACGCGCTCCACGACGCACTGACCGATCTCCCGAACCGCCTCATGTTGCGGGAAGAGACCCAGAAAGCGATTGCCACCAATGCCACCGCCGTCTTGCTGTTGCTCGACATCGACAACTTCAAAGAAGTCAACGACAGCTTCGGGCACCAGGTCGGCGATGTGCTGCTTCGCCAGATGGGTGCGCGCCTGCGTGAACCGATCGCCGCCGAGCACCTGATCGCCCGGCTCGGCGGCGACGAGTTCGCGATCCTGCTTCCGGGCGCAAACGCCCTGGCGGCCGCACGAACGGCGCAGGCCCTGCTGCTGGCGCTGGAACAGCCCTTCCTGAGCGAGGACCATGCGCTCGAAGTCACAGCCAGCATCGGGATCGCCGCCTTTCCCGAACATGGCACGGTCGCGGAAACCCTCCTGCGGCGCGCCGACGTCGCCATGTATGCGGCGAAGCGCACGGGAGGCACCTACGCGGTGTACCGACAGGAAGATGACCCGTATGACGCGAGCCGGCTGCTGCTGCGGGCGGACCTCCGGCGGGCCATCGATCGTCGCGAGATCACGCTCTATTACCAGCCCCAGGTCGCCCTGGCCACGGGCAAGCTCACGGGGATGGAAGCGTTGGCCCGCTGGCGCAACGCCGAGCGCGGTTGGGTCCCACCCGTCGAATTCATTCCCGTGGCGGAGCGGATGGGCCTGATCAAGCCGCTGACCCTGTATCTGGTCGAGCTTGCCGGAAAGGACGCCATGGCCATCAGGAAGACAGGGGTCGATCTGCCAGTTGCGGTCAACGTCTCGATGCGCAACCTCCTCGACCCTCACTTTCCGGAAATGATCGAGGAGGCGATCGCCCGAAGCGGACAACCGCCGGAGCTGCTCAAGTTGGAAATCACCGAGAGCGCCGTCATGGGCGAGCCCGGTCGCGTGCTGGAAACCATGAAACGGCTTCGCTCGGCCGGCATTCGCTTCTCGATCGACGACTTCGGTACCGGCTACTCCTCGCTTGCTTACCTGCAGCGCCTCCCGGTGGAGGAAATCAAGATCGACCGTTCCTTCGTCGGCCAGATGAGCAGCGAAGCGGGGAGCGCGGCCATCGTCCGAGCGACCATCGAGCTAGGCCGCAACCTGGGCCTGGAGGTGGTTGCCGAGGGCGTCGAGGATGACCGCACCTGGCAGGCCCTCGAACGCATGGGTTGTTCAACTGCCCAGGGATATTTCATCGGCCGGCCGATGCCGGTTGTGGAGCTGGATGGCTGGATGCGGAGTTGGTCCAACCGGTCGGCGATTTCCAAGGCCGCCTGATAGCCCCACCCCACCCTATCCCCAGAGGGGGAGGGCGTGTTGTCCTCAGGGCCCTCTCATGAAACGCGACATGATGGGGCCGAGTGGGGAAGCGGCTGGCGACGATCATCGCCTCGGCCCTGGCAGCCGTACTTGTTCCCGGCGGCCGCCTTTCCGACCCTCGCCGTCGATCCCGCGCCGCTGCCATTGAGCCCGCCCCTGGTTGGGTTCTCCTTCAGTCCGGCGGCGCTGCCCTCCGGTACGAATCCCGAGGATGCGCTCGCCAGGCTGCTGAGCGCGCTGCAGCCGGACCTGGTTCGGCTACCTGTGTACTGGGGTACCGTGGCGCCGACGGCGACCACCCTGGATTACGCGGCGGTCGACCTGATGATCAAGACGATCAAGGCGCACAACGCCATCAAGGGTTCCCGCCATACCGAGGTCGTGCTGGTCGTGGGTGCCCGCAACCTCGTCTATCCCGAGGTGCACCTGCCGGGTTGGCTGGACACCCGTGACGTCCACCGACTCGATACGCTGCTGAAGACGGTAAGCTATCACGCCTACCTGGAATCCACCTTTCGGCGTTACGCGTCGTTGTCCGTGCTCCGGGCCTGGCAGGTGGAAAATGAGCCCCTCGACAACGCGCGCATCAACCAGCTGACCGACGGGGCACTGCCGGCATCGATGATCGGTGCGGAGGTCGACCTGCTCCGCTCGATCGACCTGGTACACCAGGTCGTCGTGACCACATTCAATTCCTCCCACGTCACGCTTGATATCAGGGAGGCGAGCGCGCTCGGATGGCTCTACGCCCACCTGCCGGGCGCCAAGCCGGCCGGACACCCGGCCGAGGCACTCACGATGGGGGACACGCTGGGCCTCGATCTTTATGTCGTGACCAAGTCCACGCCGCTGGACGTCATCACCGCGAGTACCCGTATCGCCTGGAAAGAGGAGACCCTGGACTACTGGCACGCGCAAGCCGAAAGTCATGGGCGCGCGTTGTGGGTCACCGAGATGCAGGCGACGCCCTGGATCGGTACCACGGGCTTCACCGTCGACGACCTGGTCGCCAGCGCGCTCGCCTATCGCGGCCACGGCGTGAGCGTCTACCTGCTTTGGGGTGTGGAGAACTGGCTGGACTCGCCGGAGTCGATGCAGGTTGGGATCGAATCAATCGGGCTGCTTCGTGGCTGATCGCGCGCTGAGCTCTTAACCTTTTCTCACTCGCGATTCAGGATCGTTTTATCTTCGTCTGGCATGATTTCTGACATCGCCGATATGCGGTTCATCCGCGTCCTCGGGCCGCCACTGGCCGCGCTGCTGCTGGCGACGCCCTGTCAGCCCGCGGCCCAAACCGGGCATGCACCCAGTCCGGCCGGGTCCGCAAGTGTCTCAGCCGCCTCGTCTCCCACGGCGGCCGGCAAGCACCTGTTCGTGATCGTGCTCGAGAACACCTCCTACCGGATCGCGCTGCGTCAGCCGTACATCGCCAGGCTGGCCAGCCAGTACGCGGTAGCCACGAATTACCGGGCCATCGCGCTCCCCAGCCTCCCGAACTACCTGGCGATGACCTCCGGCTCGACCTGGGGGGTCCGCGACGACGAGTTTCACACGCTGCCGGCGACCGGGCTGGGACACCAGCTGACCGGCGCGGGCATCTCCTGGAAGGCCTACATGGAGGGCTTCACCGGAGACTGCTTTGGCGACGCCTATCCTTACGCACTCAAGCACAATCCCTTCGCCTATTACGGTGGCGCGTGCCCCACAAACGTCGTGCCGATGACCGACCTCGCCTCGGACCTGAACGGCGACACGCCGCAGCTCTCCTGGATCACGCCCGGAATGTGCAACGACGGCCACGATTGTGGAGTCTCGAGGGCCGATCGCTGGCTCTCACAGACCGTTCCCCAGATCACAAGCTCGGCCGCCTGGAAGGAGGGCGGGGCCCTGTTCATCACCTGGGACGAGTCGAGCGCCCCGGACGGCCGCGTTGCGCTGCTGGTCGTCGCACCGAGTCTCCGTGGGGAGCTCACGATGCCTTTGAACCATTACTCGCTGCTGGCGACGATCGCCGACCAGCTGGGTGTGCCGCGGCTCGGCCTCGCCAGACAGGCGACCTCGTTGCAGCCTCAGCTCGAGGCGGCCGCCGCCCGGAGCCCGTCCAGCGGGTAACGACCGCCCACCCTGACCCTCCTCCGCAAGGGGGAGGAGAATAGTCGAAATGATATAAGCTATATCACGTTATGCGGAGGCGTAACGCGTGATCCATTACGCGCAATTCGCAGCGCGTCGTGCCTCACCTGTGCCCCTGCTCGGCGCGATCGCCAGCCTGGCGGCCATCGCCATCTGGCTAGGCGACCCGCAGGCCGGGGTAGGGACGGCCCCTGCCGCCGGTGTCCCGGTGGCGAATGGCCCCGCGATCTCGGCACCTGAGCGCTGGAACGACGAGATCTCGCTTCGCGTCCGCAACTCGAGCGAGCCTCAACAAGGTGCCAGCCTCCCACCCGACTCTGGCGGGCTCCAACCGGCCGCCGTGGCCCTCTTCAACCGCGATCGAGCTGTGTCCGGGCTCCCACCACTCACGGAGTCCGCGACGCTCGATGCGATCGCGTCCACGCGAGCGCAGCAGATGGTGCAGGATGGGCTAACCCATGTGCGACCGGGTCGCACAGTGATGGCCGCCACTGAACTGCTACGCCAGAACGGCGTCACCTATACCTGGAACGGGGAGAACATCTACTGGTCGGGCGGACCGCCATTCGATGACGCCATGTCCGATGCCGAGGCCTGGTGGATGAACTCGCCCGAACATCGCGACAACATCCTCGGCCCGCATTTCCGTCAGGTCGGCTTCGGCACCGCCATCGACGGCGGAAAGATGTACATCTCCGCGGTCTTTACCGATTAGGGAATCAGCCAGTATCATTTGGTTGTGGTTGAGACAGGCGCCCAGGCCGCGCTGCAGCAAACCGGCGTCCGGCTGACGCCCCAGCGGCTCGCCATCGCCGGGGTGCTCGCGCAGACGGGGAAAGAAACCTCGGCGCAGGAACTGTACGAGCGCGTACGCAAGAAGCACGCCTACATCGGCCGGGCGACGGTGTTTCGCTCGCTCGACACACTGGTCACCGCCGGCCTGGCGCAGCGGCTCGAGCGACCCGGTCACGTCTCAGCCTACGTGTGGTGTGAGCCTGGCCATCACCACCACCTGATTTGCACCACCTGCCGCACCGTCGAAGACCTCGACGAAGCGGCGGTCGCGCCACTGGCCGAGACGATCGCGCGCCAGCGGGGGTTTCGGGTCGATCATGCGACCCTCGACTTCTACGGCGAGTGCCGGACCTGCTCCTCGCGCCACGGACGAAGCCGGCTGGCGGCGCGCCGGGCGATGACGTCGCTCAGCACCCGCGCCAGGATGTAGCTCCAGAAGGCAATCGTCGTGATGAAGAAGCCGACCGGGTAGGGAAAGTAGTAGGCGACGGTCAAGCCTGCCCAGGTGAAGAGCACCGCCAGCACCGCGGAAAGCAGCACGCCGCGACTGGGACGCGTCGTGAAGCGCTCGGCGATCGCGGCGGGCGCGACGATCAGGGCAAAAATCAAGAGGACCCCGACGACCTGCACCGCCTCCGAGACGGCGATCGCCAGGATGACCATGAACGCGATGGACAGACCGCGAACCGGCACGCCTTTGGCTTCAGCGACCTCTTCGTCGAGGGTGGCAAAGAGCAGCGGGCGGTAAACGACGACCAGCGCCAGCACGGTGAGGGATCCGGCGACAAACGTCACGGCGACTTCTTCGCTCGTGATGCCGAAGATCTGACCGAACAGGATGCCGATCGCGAGGCTCGCCGACCCCTTATAGAGAGCGGTGAAGAGAAGCCCAAGGCCGAGTGACCACGCCATCACCAGGCCAATGGTGACGTCGCGCCCACGAAGCCGCTGGCCGAGCGCGCCCATGACGCCGCCGGCGGACATGGTAAAGGCCAGCAGTCCAACGATCGGAGCGGCTCCCAGCAGGACCGCGCCGGTCGCGCCGGCGAACCCGATGTGCGAGAGCGCGTGGGCGGCGAAGGAGAGGCTGCGCAGGACCACGAAGTAGCCGATGATCCCAGCCGAGAGCGCGACGATGGTGCCGGCCTCATAGGCGTGCTGCATGAAGGCGTAGCGAAGGAGCTCCTGCACGTCACGCACCAGGTCCCACCCGAAGTACGGCGCAGTAGCCAGGTAAGGCTCAGGCATCGTGATGCGCGCTTTCCGCTTCAAGGCCCACAACGAACATGTGGCCGTGGCTGTCGTGAAGCACCTCGACCGGCGCGTCGTAAAGCCGGCTGAGCTGTTCGGTGGTGATGACCTCGGCCGGCTTGCCGATCGCCACGCCGCCGTGCGCCACATACAGCACGCGGTCGACGATGGGCAGCAGGGGGTTGATGTCGTGGGCAATCAAAAGCACGGTGAGGCCGTTCGCCCGCGCCAGCTTCGCGACCAGCTCGGCAATCACGATCTGGTTGCGAAGGTCGAGGCTGGCGAGCGGCTCGTCGAGGAGCAGCATCTGTGGCCTTCCGGCGAGTGCCTGCGCCAGCAGCAAGCGCTGCTGCTCCCCGCCTGATAGCCGCCCGATCGGGCGATCCGCGTAAGCCTGCGCCTCGACCGACCGGATCGCCTGGTCGACCCGCTCGTGGTCGTTCGCGGTGTTGCCCAGCGCGACTCCCCATCGGTCACCGTCGATACCCAGATGGACGAAGTCCCGGCCTCGGACGGGCAGGTCGCGGTCGATGTTGCGGCGCTGCGGGACGTAGCCGACCTGGGCGTTGCCGCGATGCGGACGCGTTCCCAGAACCTCGATGCTGCCCGCGGCCGGAGGCAGGAGGCCGAGTACCAACCGCAGGAGCGTGGACTTCCCGCTGCCGTTCGGGCCCAACACGGCGACGAACTCTCCAGTGTTCACCGTGAAGGTGGCGTTTCGCCAGATCAACTGGTCTCCGTAGGCAGCGGCCAGGCCATCGGCGACGACGGCGGGAGAGATCGAACGCGCCATGCTGCCCGCTATTGTCGGCTCAGCGCGGCCTGGAGGGAGGCCAGCTGCCTGGTTTGCCAGTCCTGGAAGGTGGCGCTGGCGGGCTCGACCGTTTCCGAGATGCCGACCACCGGGATCCCGTTTCGGGCAGCCATTTGCTTGAGGTTGTCCGTGATCGGGGTCGAGGTCTGCGTGTTATAGACAAGGACCTTGATCTGGTGGTGCGAGATCTGGTCCTGGAACTGGGCCACGGTTTGCGCCGGCGGGTCAGTGCCCTCCGAGATCGCCTGCATGAATTCCGGTGGCGAGATCAGGTTGACGCCTAGCGCTTGCGCCATGTAGACGAAGATGCTTTCGGTCGAGCCGACGGGAACGCCACTGGACGTGGCTCGGATGTGGGCGATCGCGTCGTGGTATGGCTTGAGGGCGGTCCCAAACCCCTCGCGCTGCTGGGTGAAGTACCCAGCGTCCGCCGGGTCGAGCGCGCGATAGTCGGATGTGATCGTGTCGGCGACCTTGTCGACCCAGTCAGGGTTGTACCAAAAATGTGGGTTGTCGCCCGCCTTCTTGTTGAGTAGGTCGGCGACGGTAAAGACCCTCCGGCTCTTGCTCGGGTTAGCAGAGAGCAACCGCTGTCCCCAGTCGTCGTAGCCGGCGCCGTTCAAGATGACGTAGTCGGCCGTCGCGAAGGCGCGGGCATCGGTGGCGCTGCTCTCGTACTCGTGGGGATCGGTATTCGGGTTGATGACGATGCTGGTCACCGAGACGTGCGAGCCGCCCAGCTGGGCCGCGATACTGCCCCAGAAGTTTTCGCCGGCGATGACTTGAAGCGTGCCGGTTCCCGAACCGCCGGTGCTGGGGGCGCCGCAGGCGGCCAGCAGCGCCGAAACGAAAGTACCGAGGAACAGCGTCTTGATAATCCGAGTCATTTGATACTCGGTATCATACAGCACGTGCTCTTGCGCCCCGGAAGCGCGGCTTCGCAATTCGGGCCTTCACAGACGGCACCCGTGCGCTTTATGTTGAAAGCAGCGACGGTCCCCGTCCGGATTCTCAGAAAAGGAGGTGCAGTGTGTACTTCGGTGGAGGCGGACTGTTGATCGTGCTCGGGATTATTTTGTTCTTGATCGGCTGGCAGTTGATCGGGATCATCCTGGTCATCCTCGGCCTGCTCGGCGGCGGCTTCGGGTTCTACAACAGTCGTCGCGGCGGCGGCCCGTAGGCGATCCCTTCACGACCCGGCGGCTGCCACCAGGCAGTCGTCGGGTTTTTTGTTCTAGCCCTCCCCGGGCATGCCCCGGGGAGGAAATAGTTCTGACCGACTCGATCGACGCCGTCGGGGAACGGCATATGTAGGGAAGCGTGTGGGCCAGAGATCAGGTATGAATACGCAGCCGGTCCCCCCGGTGCGAGAATTCGAACCGATGAAAGGGCGCGTGACCCTGGCGGTCCTGCTCACGATTGGCTTTTACGGGCTGGCATTGGGGATCGTCGCCGGCCTGCTGTCGATCGCCTGGCTGCTGTGGGTCAACGGTCACCATGTCAACCGGCTCACGGCGTTCTGTCTGATCGGTGCCGGAGCGATCCTCTGGTCGATCATCCCGCGACCGGAGCGTTTTCGGGCGCCGGGACCCGCTCTCGAGGCGGCCTCAAACCCGCGGCTGTTCAAAGAGCTGAAGGACGTCGCCTCAAAAGTGGGCGAGCCGATGCCCCACGAGGTCTACCTCGTGCCTGACGTCAATGCCGGCGTTCGGGAGCGCGGCGGTTTCATGGGAGTCCACGGTCGCCGCGTCATGCTGCTCGGCCTGCCACTCCTCCAGGTCCTCACCGTTTCCGAAATGCGCGCGGTCCTCGCGCATGAGTTCGGTCACTATCACGGCGGCGACACCAGGCTCGCGCCCTGGATCTACAAGACGCGTGAAGCGATCATCCGCACCGTCCGGCAGCTGTCGGGGAGCAGCAGCCTCCTCCACCTTCCCTTCGTCTGGTACGGGCAGATGTTTTTGCGCGTCACCCAGGCCATCTCCCGCCGCCAGGAATTTGCGGCCGATGCGCTCGCGGCGCGCACGGTTGGCGCCCACCCCCTCGGGAGTGGGCTGCGTACCATCTTTGGCGCGGCGCTCGCGTACGACGGCTACTGGCGCGATGAGGTCGTTCCTGTTCTGAGCGCCGGATTTCTGCCGCCGCTGGCGGACGGCTTTGCCCAGTTCCTCCGCGAACCGCGGGTGGCGGACGCCGTCAATCGAGCGACGGAGGAAGAGATGACGACGCCGAGAACCGACCCCTACGACAGTCACCCATCGCTCCCCGACCGGATGAAGGCCCTAGAAGGGCTGCCGCCCGGCCCCGAGCCGGCGAACGATCCGCCGGCGCTCAGCCTTCTGGAGAACGCTGCCGGTGCCGAGCCGCCTCTTGCGGCGAGCCTGCTGAAGGCCGGAGCGCCCGCCCTGCGGCCGGTCTCGTGGCCCGACGTGGGCATCGAGGTTCAGGTCCCGTACTGGGCAGCTCGCGTTCGGCGCGAAGCGCAGCTGTTGGCCGGGCAGACGGTTGCGGACATCCCGCGGCTGATGCCGCCGAGCAACCTGGCGGATGCCGCACGGCGTTCGCGATGCGTGACGATTGCCGCCGCCCTCGCGGTGGCCCTGGTCGGCACTGGCTGGACGCTCGAATCACTGCCCGGCGCGGCCCCCGTGCTGCACCGCGGCGCGGACAGTCTGGAGCCGTTTTCGGTCGTCCAGGATCTGCTGGACGGCAAGCTGACGGACCAGGCGTGGCAGGGGCGCGCCGCGGCGCTTGGCATCGCGAACCTTCGGCTCAGCGTCACCTAGAGCGGCAGGTGGCGCGACGAGGCAACGTGTTCGTACAGTTGAGAGGTGAAGGTCGTTCGGACCATCGCTCGCCCGCTGCTGGCCAGCGTCTTCATCGCGTCAGGGCTGGACGTGCTGGCGAATCCCGAGCCGCGCGCCACGGTGGCAAAGCCGGTGGTCGACATGGTGGCGTCGGTCGTTCCCTTCGCGCCGAGGGATCCGGTTGACGCGGTCAGGCTAAACGCGGCGGTACACCTGGCTGCCGGGGTGCTGCTGGCCGCCGGCGTGATGTCGCGAGTCGCCGCGCTGGCGCTCGCGGTGTCAATGCTTCCGACCACCGTGGCTGGTCACCCCTTCTGGGAGGTCGAAGACCCGGTGAAGCGGTCGCAGCAGCGCACGCAATTTCTCAAGAACACCGCCATCCTTGGCGGGCTGCTGGCCGTGGCGCTCGATTGAATGGAACATAGCCGAGCCGCTGCTGGTTCTTGATAGCGTGAGTCAAGCCACCTTTGCCGCCGGCTGCTTCTGGGGCGTCGAGGCCGCGTTTCGCGAAATTCCTGGTGTGACCGGCACCACGGTCGGCTACACCGGAGGGACGACCGAGAACCCGTCGTACAGGCAGGTCTGCACGGGGAATACCGGCCACGCCGAGGCCGTGCAGGTCGACTTCGACCCGGCCAGAGTGACCTATGAACAGCTTCTGGATGTCTTCTGGGCCAACCATGACCCGACGACGCTAAATCGGCAGGGTTGGGACCTGGGCACCCAGTACCGTTCGGCGATCTTCTTTAACAGCCCCGCCCAGCAGGCGGCCGCGACGGCATCGCTCCAGGCGCGGCAGGAAAAGCGCCGGAAGCCGATCGTCACCGAGATCACGCCGGCGTCCGCCTTCTACCCGGCCGAGAACTATCACCAGCAGTACCTCGAGAAGCGCGGCCAGGCCAGCTGTCACGTCGGCCTGAAGTCGGATCAGCCAGTCATCGATGTCGGACCAAAAGTCCAGGGAGGAACCTCGCCATGGCAAAAGCTCTAGAAGACCGGGTCATCGAAAACGTAGGGCAGCGGCCGGTCGCGGGCGACGACATTGTCTTTGAAGCGGTCTCCCGGCGTGTGCGGGTGATGTTCGGGGGCACAACGATCGCCGACAGCCGCGCCGTGATGCTGATGCTCGAGAAAAGGCGGCTGGCGATCTACTACTTTCCCGTCAAGGACGTCCGCCTCGATCTGCTCGTGCCCGCGGGCTTTACGAGCTCGCATGCGGGCAAGGGCGACGCGAGCTTCTACTCCGTCAAGGTCGGAGACCGCGTCGCGGAAAAAGCCGCCTGGCGCTACCTGAAACCGGAACGGCCCGACCTGAAGGATTACGTTGCGTTCTACTGGGACAAGATGGATGCCTGGTTCGAGGAGGACGATGAGGTCTTCGTCCATCCCCGCGATCCCTATCACCGGGTCGACGTGCTGAACAGCTCTCGACACGTGAAGGTCGTCGTGGGCGGCGAAGTGGTCGCCGAGACAACCCGGCCGCGGCTGCTGTTCGAGACCGGGCTGCCGACCCGCTATTACATTCCCAAGCTGGATGTGCGCCTTGACATGCTGACGCCGACGACCACGTCGACGCGCTGTCCCTACAAGGGCAAGGCGTCGTATTGGACCGTCAACGTCGGCGGCAAGGAATTCACCGATATCGTTTGGGCCTACCCGGCGCCGATTCCGGAGTGCCCCAAGATCGAGAACCTTCTGTGCTTCTACGACGAGAAGGTCGACGCTGTCTACGTCGACGGCGAGCTGCAGCCCAGACCCGTCACACCCTGGTCCTAAGCCCTAGCAATTCCCTCCCGCGCTTGCGGGGGAGGGTTGAGGTGGGGGCCCCGTTGTAGGGCTGGTGTCCCCCGAGCTGCAGTTCGTCATCGAGGCTGCGTGTCTGGTTGGTGTGATGCTGCTCGCCGCGGTCAGCAACGCGTTGATCGGGAGTAAACCATTGACGCGGTCGACATGGCTGCGGTTCGGCGGACTCTTGATCCCCGCACTTTTGTGGCTCTACATTGCGGGTCGGGGGTCAACGATGTTCGCCATCGTCGCCGGCACCTGTCTATTCGCCGCCGTACTGGTTGTTCTGGTGCTCGGCTTCACCGCAGGGTGGAGGCTCGTGCGTCGGGGTGGTTGGAACCCAATGGAACGCCAAGTCGCCAACAACTTCGCGGGGGCGGGTCTCTTCGGGCTCATGGCCGTCGCATGTCTCATTTTTGGCGTGCTGTCGCTGATTGAGTGGCAGCAGGGATCAGCGAACCAGCAGCAGTATGAAAAGGCGCCGATTTGTTCTGCGACGGTGTCGGACGCCTGTCTGGTTCGCTCTCAGGCCACGGTCGTCCGGAAATGGGCCGAGCGCTCGAGCGGGCCCCACTGGGTTGAGGTCCGGATCGCCGACCGAACGCAAGACATTCAAGTCGAAACGGCGTTGAACGTGTGGGAGGCGATCGTCGACGGCCAAGTGGTAGAGCTGACGTCGTGGAAGGGACAGGTCGCCGCGGTGACGGCACCTGGAGTCGGCACCATGCAGACGGCGGATTCGCCGCAATTCCTCGGATTCCTGGGCCTGGCGTTTGTCGGCGTGTCGGCTTTTGCCTTCCTCCTCTTTCTCGCGGGAGGGGTCATGTTCGGGCTGAAGGCGTGGGCCGCCACGAAGGGCGTCGATCCGGAAACGCTCGCGGCTTAGCGCAGTTCCGGGTAGCGGAAGCAGCTCACCAGGTGGTCGTTGACCAACCCCGTGGCTTGCATGAAGGCGTAGCAGATCGTCGGCCCGACGAAGTTGGCGCCGCGCGCGATCAGGTCCTTGCTCAGGGCGCGTGACTCGGCTGTCTCGGCAGGAATGTCGCCCATCGTCTTCCATGCATTGCGCCTCGGCCGACCGCCGACGAAGGACCAGACGTAGCGATCGAAGCTGCCGTGCTCGGCGGCGATCGCCCTGACCACCCGCGCATTTCTGACGGCGCTTTCGATCTTGCGCCGGTTTCTGACGATCGCCGTCACGGTCAGCAGGCGGTCAACGGTGGTCTCGCGAAAGCGCGCGACCACGGCCGGGTCGAAGTCCTTGAACGCCTTCCGATAGGCGTCGCGCTTTCTCAGGATCGTCATCCAGCTGAGCCCGGCCTGGGCGCCCTCGAGGATCAGGAACTCGAATAGCAAATGATCGGCATGGACCGGCACGCCCCACTCGCGGTCGTGGTACTCGAGCATCAGGGGATCGCCCTCGGCCCAGCCGCACCGCCGAATAGCCACACCTTATAGTCGCATCGTGCCGGATCTTCCGCCATGGTTTTTCGAACCGAAGGGACGCTACGACGAGCACCTCTTCGAGAGCCAGGTGCTCAAAGGCAATCCGCTCGGCGATCCCCATCGCCGGCCCCTCTGGGTCTACCTGCCGCCCGGGTATGAGGCGGATCCGCAGCGCCGCTACCCGAGCATCTACGTGATCATGGGGCTTACCGGCCAGATCGACATGTGGCGAAACCGCGCGCCGTTCCGCCGGAATTTCCCGGAGCTGGCCGACGCCCAGTTCGCGGCCGGCGGCGCTCCGCCTTGCATCCTTATCTATGTCGACTGCTGGACCTCGCTGGGCGGGAGCCAGTACGTCGACTCGCCGGGCACGGGCAAGTACCACACCTATCTTTGCGATGAGGTTGTTCCCTGGGTCGACCGCCGCTACCGCACCCTCCCGGAGGCGCGCCACCGCGGCATCACCGGCAAGTCGAGCGGCGGCTTTGGCGCCATGATCACGCCGATGCTGCGGCCGGACCTGTTCGGTGGCCTGGCGACGCATGCCGGTGACGCGCTCTTCGAGATGTCGTACGCGCACGAATTTCCGAAGTCGGTTCGAACGCTGCGCGACCAGTATCACGGCTCCTTCGATGAATTCTGGAAGGACTTCCGCAGCCGGACGGGGTTCACCAAAGAAGGCGATGGTGGGCTGCTCAACGACTGGTGCATGGCCGCCTGCTACTCCGCGGACGACGACGGAACGGTTCACCTGCCCTATGACACCGCCACCGGCCGGCTCATCCCGGATATCTGGGAGCGGTGGTTGCGCTGGGACCCGGTTCGGATGGTGCCTCACCATGCCGATGCGCTGCGAAAGATGCGGGCGATCTACATCGATGCCGGCAAACGCGACCAGTATTTCCTCGACCTCGGCGCGGAGGCGTTCCGTCGGGCGCTGGAGGCCATCGGGGTGACGGACATCTTCTTCGAGCTGTTCGATGCGACCCACGACGCGATCGACTACCGCTATCCGATCGCCATCAAGTACCTGGCCGAGCGGTTGACGCCCTAGCCCCACCCTAAGGGGGAGGAGACGGACCGCGCCCTGACCGAACGTCCAGGTCACTGCCTCGCTGTCCGGGTGAAGCCGCCGGCGCCGCTCCAGCCTTAGCGTAAAAGGCGATCGAACTTCTCAAGACACAAGGAGCAAACAACATCATGGCGACTCTCAAAGACCTTTCCAACGACATCGAGGCGCTGGTAGAGAAAGCGAGCAAGAGCGTGGTCCGGGTCGACGCCCGGCGGGGCCGGGCGGGCACCGGCATCGTCTGGGACAGCGGTCTCGTCCTGACGGCAAACCACGTGGTCGAGCAGGAGGACGACATCGAAGTGTTCGTCGGCGACAAGGGCACAAAGGCAACGCTGGTCGGGCGCGACCCGGCAACCGACGTCGCGCTGCTCAAGGTCGAGGGCCTCTCCGCCCCGGCGCTGCCGCGCGCGAAGGTGGAAGACCTCAAGCCGGGGCAGATCGTCCTGGCGATCGGCCGGCCGGGCAGTATCAAGGCGACCTTTGGCACGATCAGCGCCGTTTCGTCCTCCTGGCGCGGGTGGCGCGGCAGCGAGATCGAGCACCTGATCCAGACCAACGCACCGCTCTATCCCGGTTTCAGTGGCGGTCCCCTGGTCGACGCCGACGGTCGCGTGGTCGGCATGAACAGCTGGGTCTTCGGTCGCGGAGACGGACGGGCGATCGCGATGGACGTCGCCGAGCGCGTCGTGGCCAGCCTGCGGTCCGAGGGCCGTATCAAGCGGCCCTACCTCGGGATCGGCACCCAGGAAGTGCCACTGCCCGACGCCGTGAAGGGCCGGGTCAACCAGGACAGCGGCTTGCTGATCGTGGCTGTCGAGCCGCAAAGCCCAGCGGACAAGGCCGGCTTGATGCAGGGTGACACGCTTGTCGCCCTCGACGGAACCGCGACCAAGAGCCTTGAAGACCTGTACGCCGGCCTCCGGAAGATCAAAGTCGGCTCGACCCAGACGGTGAAGGTCGTCCGGGCCGGCGAGGTCAAGGATATCCCGGTAACCGTGGGCGAAGCCGGGCGCTAGGGAACCCCCACCCTGACCCTCCCCCGCCCGGCGGGGGAGGGAATTATCTCGCGAGGCCGGGAGAGGGAAAGATATGCCCTTAACACTGGCTTATGTCTGTAGATGCGGGAGAATCGCCGCTTTTTCATCGTGCTCGCCGGATGGGCTGCCTTTGCCCTGTTCTTCGCGGCCTGGCTGACGTTCCACTGGGGTGGCACGGCGGCCACGCGACGTTTCGACAACATCGCGGAGACGCTTGCCGCCTTCACCGCCGCCGCGTCGTGCGGCGTGGCGGCCCTACGTCACCAGCGACGAACCCGGATCGCCTGGGCGCTGATCGGCGCTTCGGCGCTGTCCTGGGGTCTGGGGCAATCGGTCTGGTCGTATTACGAGCTGGTCAAGGGGCAACAGGTGCCGTTCCCGTCCTTCGCCGACCTCGGCTACCTCAGCGCCGTGCCGCTCGCGGTCGCCGGCGTGCTGTGCTTCCCATGGGCGCCCGCGCGCGCCAGCTCGTTGCTGCGGACCATCCTGGACGCGCTCCTGATCGCCGGCTCACTCTTCATCATCAGCTGGTCGACGGTGCTGGGCACGGTCTATCGAGCCGGCTCCGGGGGCCTGATCGCGCAGCTGATCGGCCTTGCCTACCCGGCCGGTGACATCGTCATCGGCACCATCGTGCTGATCGTGGCGTCGCGGGCGAATCGCGAAAACCGCCTACCTCTTCTGTTGCTGGCCGGCGGACTGCTGGCCAACTTGCTGGCCGACAGCGGCTTTGCCTACCTGACCACCACCAACAAATATGGGACCGGCAACCCGATCGACACCGGCTGGGCCGCCGGCTACCTGCTGATCGCGCTCGCCGGCATTCGCGCGGCCAGGACGCGCGTGGTTGCCCCGGTCGCGGACGAGGGCACCACGGGGCGGATCTGGCTGGTCCTCCCCTACCTTCCCATTGCGGCGGCTGCCATCGTGGCCGTAATCGAGGAGGCTCTGCCTGGGGAGTTGGACCCCGTCGTGTTCTGGGCCATGATGGTCGTGATCGTCGGCGTGGTGCTCCGCCAGTGGTTGATGCTGACGGACAACCAGATCCTCAACCGGCGGCTGGAAGCCAACGCGGCCGACCTCGCCAAGAGGGAAGAGCACTTTCACGCGCTGGTCCAAAACTCGTCCGACGTCATCACGTTGATCGGGCGTCACGGATCGATCCGGTATCAGAGCGCCTCGGTGGAGCGGATCCTCGGTTACAAGGAGACCGAGCTCTTGGGTAGGCCCTTCGGAGACCTGGTGCACCCGGACGACCGCACGCAGACGCTCCGAAAGATCGACGAGGCCATCAATATCGTCGGGCCGCCGATCGCCACCGAGTGCCGGCTGCGGCGGGTGGACGACTCGTACTGCCTTACCGAGGTCACGATCACAAACCTCCTGGAGCTGCCGGCGGTCCGTGGTCTCGTCCTGAATACTCGGGACGTCAGCGAGCGGAAAGCGTTGGAGGAGAAGCTCACCCATCAGGCGTTCCATGACTCGCTCACGAACCTGCCAAACAGGGCTGCCTTCCGAATCGGCCTGGACCACGCCCTGCACGGGTCCTCCGAGGGGCGGATCGCGGTTCTCTTCCTGGATCTCGACGACTTCAAAGCGGTGAATGATACGCTCGGCCACGACATCGGCGATCAGTTGCTGGTCGCGGTCGGCGCCCGCATCGCGTCGACGTTGCGGCCTGGCGACACGGTGGCCCGGTTGGGCGGTGACGAATTCGCGGTCCTGCTGAAGAAGATGGAGGACGAGCAGATCGCCGGCCGTGTCGCCGAGCGGATCACGCGGCAGTTCGTGCCGCCCTTCGCCATCGGTGGCAAGGAGATCTCCATACGCGCCAGCATCGGCATCGCCGGCCTGGTCTCGGGCCAGGAGGCGGCGGATGAGCTGATCCGCAACGCCGATGTCGCGATGTACATCGCGAAGGCGAAAGGGAAGGCGCGCTTCGTCCAGTTCGAGGCCTCGCTGGCGGCGGCGGCCATCGAACGGATGGAACTCGAGCACGACATGCGTAACGCCCTGCAGGAGAAGCAGTTTGTATTGCAGTACGAGCCGGTCATCATGCTCGAATCCGGTGCGGTTCACAGCGTCGAGGCGCTCGTGCGATGGAACCATCCGCGACGGGGCCTTCTGTACCCGGTGGATTTCATCGGCGTCGCCGAGCAGAGCGGGCTGATCGTCGACCTGGGGCGCTGGGTGCTGCAACAGGCGACCCGCGACGGGCGCCGCTGGCAGGTGCGCTACCCTTCCGCGCCGCCGATGCAGATCAGCGTCAACCTCTCCGGCCGGCAGCTCGAGCGCCCCGAGTTGGTCAAGGAGGTACTCGATGCAGTCGACGCCGCCGGCCTCGACCCCCTGTCATTGATCTTGGAGCTGACCGAGAGCGTGCTGATGGCCGACACGGAGCCGGTGGCTCGCACCTTGCAGGAACTCCGCGGCCTCGGCTTCCGCTTGGCGCTCGACGACTTCGGCACTGGCTATTCGTCGCTCGGGCACCTGCGGGACTTCCCGGTCGACATCCTCAAGATGGACGCGTCCTTCGTGGCCGGGATTGGACGCGGCCTGGCCGACGGCGCCATCCTGCGGTCCATCATCGGGCTCGCCAACAGCCTGGGCCTGATGACGATCGGGGAGGGGATCGAACGGCAGGACCAGCTGGCGGCCCTGAACGCGATGGGCTGCAACGCCGGCCAGGGTTTCTACTTTTCCAAGCCAGTCGAGTACGAGGGCATGGACGCGCTGCTGGCGTCGTGCATCCAGTCCGGCACGGGGCGGCAGCTGCCGCCCGCGTGGCGCATGAGCGCGTAGCCTCGTCACTTAACATGCACGCCTATGCGTGCGCGCCGGGTGGCTGCACTGGGGGTGCTGCTCGTGCTCACCGGTTGCAACAGCGGCCCGCCGAACGAGCCGAGCTTGCCTCCGCCACGCGTCATCAGCGGCCCGCTCGCGGTGACAACGGGCTGCACCGGCCGGTCGCCGTCGGCACCTCGGCCCGCTGAGCCGTCGCTCGCGGCGGACCCTGGTGATCCGCGGCATTTGGTCGCGACCTGGCTGGAGAATCCATCCGGCATGGTCGTCGCCGTCAGCCATGACGGCGGCGGGACCTGGAGTCGATCCGCACTCCCGGGTTTGCTGGTCTGCGCCGGCGGCCGCTACCTCCACGTGAGTGACCCCTGGGTGTCGATCGGGCATGACGGCATCATCTACGTTGGCGCGCTTGCTACCCAGTCGCCAGGGTCCACCGGTACGGCGCATGACATCGTGGTGAGCGTCTCGCGCGATCACGGGACCAGTTGGGAAGCGCCGGTCGTCGTCGAAACCGCGACCGCGCCACCGCGACAGCCGGACAAAGAGGCGATCCTCGCCGATCCGCGGCGCCCCGCCACCGCCTACGCGGTGTGGGTTGACTACCGAGTCGTAAGCGGTGTCGAACCGTCGGTCAACCAGGTGATCTTCGCGCGCACCGGCGATGGCGGCCGCACCTGGTCGACCCCGGCCGCGATCTACAGCGGCAACGACGAGGCCCAGCAGAACCAGTTGCTGATGACGGCTGGTGGCGTTCTGCTCGATGTTTTCGCCGAAGCCCCCTCACTACCCGGCACGGCGCACCCGCCGCCCTTGCCGGTGAAGATCCGGCTGATCCGCTCGAGCGACCAGGGGAACACCTGGTCGACGCCGGTTGACGCGGCCAGGTTCACCTACACGAACGCCGTCGACCCGGGCACGGGTGCGCAGCTTCGCTTCTTCGGCCAGGATATTAGCGCCGCATCGGCGGGCAACGCGGTGTACGTCGCCTGGTTCGAGGACCACGCGGATTTCTCAACGATCCTGGTGGCCCGGTCCGAAGACGCCGGCGTTCACTGGCGGCCACCGCAGCGCGTGGTGCGCGAGAAGGCCGAGGCGTTTCTCCCCACGCTCGCGGTTGCCGGCGATGCCACGGTGGGATTGCTCTGGTTTGACTTCCGCCACTTCAATCCAGGCAGCGCGACGCTCGACACCGACGTCTGGTTCAGCGCGTCGCGCGATCGCGGAGTGCACTGGATCGAGCGTCGCGCGGCCGGACCGTTCGACCTGCGATCTGCGCCCGCGGTCCGCTACGGGCCGTTTATCGGCGACTACATGGGCCTGGTGGGCTTACCGGACGGTTTCGCTGCGGCCTTCGTCCAGGCGAAGCCGCAGAGTCGTAATGGCCCGACCGACGTCTTCTTCTCGCGGATTGCCGGTTAAGCCGGCTTGAGACCGAAGAAGTTGGTGCCGACGGCGGTCATCACCAGCTGACCATCCTGGTTGCGCAACTGGCCGCGCCAGCGAACGATTCCCATCGGCCGGCTGTTCGATAGCCGCGTCGTGAGCACCTCGATCTGCCCGGTCAGGGCATCCCCCGGCCGCACCGGGGCCGGCCAGCTCAGCTCCTCCATGCCCGGCGAACCAAGACTCATTGTTTGCGCGATCAGGTTATGCACCAGCAACCGCATGAAGAGGGCGCCCGTGTGCCAGCCGCTGGCGATCAGGCCGCCGTAGATTGTGAAGCTCGCGGCATTGGGATCGAGGTGCATCGGCTGCGGGTCGTACTGTTGAGCGAACCCGATGATGTCCGCTTCGCTGACCTGAACGCTGCCGAGGTCGATCAGCTCGCCGACATGGAAGTCCTCGTAGTACCGAGTCAGGAGCGCAACGTCCGTTCAAGCTGATCGAGATGGATCTCGAGGTGCGCGCACAGTGGCATCGACGCGATCTCCTGCGCGCTCATGGAAAAACCCTCGTAGAGGACCGCCCGTCGCCGCATCGCTTCGGCGTCGGCCGAGCGCAGGTAGGCGATGGTCCGCTGGTGATCGCGCTGTGCGAAGCCGAGTAACTGGTCGGGCGGCAGCGCGCTCAGCTGCTCACCGGCGACGTCCCGGTCCTTGACCTGGGGCAGTAAGTCGAGCTCGCTGATCTTTCCCGATCCCACCTGATAGGTCAGCACGCCGTAGAACTTCGAGAGCACGGCGATGTGGGCCAGCACCTCGTGGGCATTCCATTCATGCCCCCACTCTGACCTTCCCCCAGAAGAGGAGGAAACGCTGAGGCGCTGGACGAGCTCTGCCAGCCTCGTCGAATCGGCCTCGAGCCGGTCGGCGAGTCGGCGCCGCTCGTGATCCTCGAACTCGTCCAGAAAGCTCCTGATCTCGCGCTCGGTGAACGACGGACTCTCGATCCGCACCCGACAAGGCTACATTTCCCTCCCGCGCGTGCCTGGGAGGGGGCCTTACACTCAGTGGGATGGCGAGACCAGTATCAGCGCGCCAGCAAATCAGCCCTTATGGCTCCTGGCGCTCGCCCGTCACCGCCGACGCGATCGTCGCCGGGGTCATCGGTCTCGGCTATATCCAGCTTGACGGCGATGACATCTATTGGGTGGAGCAGCGGCCGGCCGAGGCAGGCCGCAATGTCGTCGTCCGCCGCCGCCCCGACGGAAGCATCGCGGACATCACGCCGCCGGAGTCTAACGCGCGGACCCGGGTCCACGAGTACGGCGGCGGCGCGTACCTGGTGCGCGAGGGCACCGTGTGGTTCACCAACTTCAAGGATCAGCGCCTCTACCGGCAGGACCCCGGGAAGCCACCCGTCCCAATCACGCCGGCCCAGGACATCCGGCACGCCGATCTCGTTTTCGACCAGCGGCATCAGCGATTGATCGCGGTTCGCGAGGACCATACCACCGATATGCCACAGGCGGTCAACACCCTCGCCAGCCTCGATCCAGCGGGAAAGACGACGGCGCGAACACTCGTCCAGGCCAACGATTTCTACGCCTCGCCGCGGGTCAGTCCCTCGGGCACCCATTTGAGCTGGCTGACCTGGAATCATCCGAACATGCCGTGGGATGGCACGGAGCTCTGGGTCGCCGAGCTGACCCAGGACGGCGTCCGTGAACCCCGCAAGGTCGCAGGAGGGGAGCGGGAATCAATCTTCCAGCCGACCTGGTCGCCGGACGGGTTTCTCTATTTCATTTCCGACCGCACCAACTGGTGGAACCTCTACCGCTGGCGCGGGCCGAATGCGGAACCGGTCGCGGCGGTGCCGGCGGAGCTTGGCAGTGCGCAGTGGACGTTCGGTATGTCGACCTATGCGTTCGAATCCGAGCGGCGCATCGTGTGCCAGGTCCGGTCCAAGGGTGTCGCGCGTCTTGCGACCATTGACCCGCAGGTTGGACGCCTCGATCCCCTCGACACGCCCTTCACCGCGTTCTCGGCGTCCATCCAGGCGCGCTCGGGCCGCGCGTTCACGATCGCGGGGTCTCCGACGGAGCCAATGTCCGTCATCGCGGTCAATCTCGAGACCGGGAGGGTGGAGGTGCTTCGCCGTTCCGCCGAACGCGTGATCGATCCAACCTATATCTCGATACCTGAGGCGATCGAATTTCCGACCGAGGGCGACGTGACAGCCCACGGCTTTTTCTATCCACCCGTGAACCCGGAATACACCGCACCCTCAGGCGAGCTTCCGCCGCTGATCGTTTACGTTCACGGCGGGCCAACCAGTGCGGTCTCGAATGCGCTCGACCTCTCCGACCAGTTCTGGACCACGCGCGGCTTCGGCTACCTGGTGGTCAACTACGGTGGGAGCACCGGTTTCGGCCGGGAATACCGCCAGCGGCTCAACGGCCTGTGGGGTGTCGTCGACGTCGACGATTCCGTCAATGGCGCCCGCTACCTGATCGATCGTGGCCTGGTCGATGGCAACCGGGTGGCGATCACCGGAGGGAGTGCTGGCGGCTACACGGTACTGCGAGCCTTGACCTCCACGGATTTCTTCAAAGCCGGCGCCAGCCATTTCGGCATCAGCGACCTGGAAATCTTTCACAGCGACACGCACAAGTTCGAATCCATGTACGACCAGACCTTGCTGGGCCGGTGGCCTGAGGATCGACAGATCTATCGAGAGCGCTCCGCGATCTACTCCGTCGATCGGATCACGGCGCCTGTGATCCTCTTCCAGGGATTGGAGGACAAGATCGTGCCGCCCAACCAGGCGGAAATCATCGTCGATGCGCTACGCAAGAAAGGGTTGCCGGTGGCCTACCTACCCTTTGAGGGCGAGCAGCACGGTTTCCGCATCGCGAAGAACATCAAGCGCTCGCTCGAAGGCGAGCTGTACTTCTATTCGAAGGTCTTCGGCTTCCCCTTAGCTGATCCGATCGAGCCGGTGGCGATCGAGAACCTGAAGCAGCCCGCTGGAACGACGTAAGCTCGGCCGCACGTCGCTGCAGGTGCCCGTCATCGGGATGGGCACCTGGCAGACCTTCGATACGGCTGCGGACCGCACGCCGATCGTCGACGAGGCGCTGTCGGTCGGGATGAACCTCTTCGACTCGTCGCCCATGTATGGCCAGGCGGAGCAGACGCTGGCGCGGGCCCTCAAGGGTCGCAGAGACCGGGCGCTCATCGCCACCAAAATCTGGACGAGTAGCCCGTCGGAAGGGCGGGAGCAGGCCACCAACGCCTTGCGCCTGTTTGGCCGCGTCGAGATCTACCAGGTCCACAACCTCGTCAACTGGCCGGCGCAGCTCCGGCTGCTGGAGCGACTGAAAGGGGAGGGGAAGGTGGTTGCCGTCGGGGCCACCCACTACGACCCGAGCGGCTTCGACGATCTCTGCGATCTGATGCGGACAGGTCGCCTCGACATGGTCCAGGTCCCGTACAACCCGCGTCGCCGCGAGGCGGAGCGTCGCGTGCTCCCGCTCGCCGCCGAGCTCGGCCTGGGTGTCCTCACACATAGTCCGCTCCGCTATGGCGTGCTCGACCGGGCGCCGAGTCCTGGTGCGATAAAGGCCTATCGCGTCCGGACATGGGCGCAGGCCGTCCTCAAATGGATCGCGAGCGATCCGCGCGTCAGCAGTGTCCTGACGGCGACGAAGACGCCGGGCCGCCCGACCGAAAACGCGCAGGCGGGCGACCCGCCCTGGTTCGACGCGGACCAGCGCGAGCGACTCGCGGCACTAGCTGGCTAGCGATTGGTCGTTGTCGCCCATCGCCGGCGTCTGGGCCCACATCGTGCCGGCATACCGTACAGCCTCCCTCGGATCCATTCCTTGGGCGCAGCCGGCCGCGAAGTAGACGAGCCGCACCAGGTTTTCTCTGTAGGGCTGCGCGACTTGCTGACTGTAGTCAAGCGCGATTGCCTGCGCGTCCTTCGGCAGCGCGGTCGCTCGGGCCTTCGCTTCGGCATAGACGGCTCGCACCTCTGGGGGGAGCTGGGGGCCCGTCGACGATGGCGTGGCGGCATATCGCTTGAGCTTCGATTCCAGGTTGTCCGTCACGCCAGCAGTATGGGTGGGCACCGCGCCTGTACCAATCACAGAGTGGTGACAGGTTGACTAGCCGCCGAGGTAGGCCTTCTGCACCTCGGGATTTCGCCGAAGGGCGGCCCCCGTGCCGCTGAGCAGGATGCGGCCGGTCTCAACGACGTAGGCGCGATCGGCGATTTCCAACGCCCGCAGCGCGTTCTGCTCGACCAGCAGGATCGTGACGCCGTCGTTGTGGATCTTCCGGATGACGTCGAAGACGGTGTCCACCATCTGCGGCGCCAGCCCGAGCGAGGGTTCGTCAAGTAGGAGAAGCTTGGGTTGCGCTAGCAGGCCGCGGGCGATCGCCAGGATCTGCTGCTCGCCGCCGGAGAGCTGCCCCGCCGGTAGGTCCCGCCGCTGGCCAAGGATCGGGAACTGCTTCATCAATGCCTCGATGTTGCGGTGGGCTGACCCGTCTCGACGCCCCCAGGCGCCGAGCTCGAGGTTCTCGCGGACCGTGAGACGAGCCAGGATCTCGCGTCCTTCGGGAACCTGGACCAGCCCCTGCCGGACGATCCGGTCGGGTGCGGCGGTCGTGAGGTCGAGCTCGCCGAATCGGGCGACGCCCGAGTGCGGCCGCAGCACGCCCGACAGGGAATTGAGAATGGTCGACTTGCCAGCGCCGTTGGCTCCTATCAGAGCGACGATCTCTCCCCTGGCGACGCCGAACGAAACCCCACGCACCGCCTGGATCGCCCCGTACGAAACCTGGAGATCGCGAACGTCGAGCAGGGGAGAAGCCGGTTCGGCGGAGACCGAGGTCGAGGAAGGCGCCACGTCCATCTCCTCCGATCCCGGGACGTGCGCTGCGGTCTTCTGCGCCTGGCTGCCGAGGTATGCCGTAATCACCGCGGGGTCCTGCGAGACCGTCGCCGGTGGACCATCGGCGATCTTCTTTCCAAAGTTGAGCACCGCGATATGGCGGCAGACACCCATCACCAGCCGCATATCGTGGTCGATCAGCAAGACGGTAAGGCCATCCTGGTTGAGCTGCTGGATCAGCGCCCGGACCCGATCTTTCTCGGCCGGGTTCATTCCCGCGGCCGGCTCATCGAGGATCAGCAGATGCGGATTTGGCGCCAGGGCCCGAGCGACCTCGAGCCGCCGCTGGTCGCCGTACGAGAGCGTGGCAGCTTGACGCCCGCCGAACGAGTCAGGCGGCAGGCCGACGCGTGCCAGCAGCTCGCGTGCCTGCTGCAATCGGCGGCGGTCCTCTTTGAGCAGAGGGGCGATCGGGATGAGTTGCTGCAGCGTATCGTCGCGCCGGCGGAGATGCATGCCGGCGAGCACGTTCTCGATCGCGGTCAGGTTGCGGTAGAGGCGGAGCGTCTGGAAGGTCCGAGCCACACCCAGACCCGCGACCACGTGCGGCGGCCGCCGAGCGAGCTCAGTGCTGCCCCCGCCGTTCTGCAAGCGGATGCTGCCCGACTGTGGGCGAATGTAGCCGGTCACCAGGTTGACCAGCGTCGTCTTGCCGGCGCCGTTGGGCCCGATCAAACCGAAGATGGTCCCTTCCTCGATCTCCAGGGACACGCCGTCGACGGCGTCCACGCCGCCGAAAGATCGGTTGACGTCAGTGAGCTGCAGCAGGGTGCTCACGAGTTCTCCAGCGCGTCCACCAGCGCGGCGCGATGATGGCGAGGCCGCCCCGGCCCACGATTCCCTGGGGCCGGAAGATGATGACGAGGATCAGGATGACGCCGTTGACGACGTCACGATAAGCCGCAAACTGGCGCACGATCTCCGGCAACGAGGTGAGGAAGACCGCTCCCACGATCGGGCCGAGCACGTTTGTTGTCCCTCCGACCACGGCAAAGGTGAGGATCTGGATCGTGCGGGTCACGCTGTACTCGGTCGGGTCGACGAAGAAGTTGATGTGCGTCTCGAGCGCCCCTGCGTAGCCGGCGAGGACGGCGCTGATGACGAAGGCGATCATTTTGTAGACGGGCACGTTGATCCCGTTGCTCGAAGCAGCGAGCTCGTCCTCGCGGATCGCGGCCCAGGCCTGTCCGAGCCGCGTGTGCGTCAGCCGCCAAACCAGGTAGGTCAGGATTGGCACCGAGATCAGGATCGGCACGATGCCGCCCAGCGGATCGGCGCTCGGGTTCTTCAAGCCCTGACCCTCGCCGGTGATGGGAACGTTGAGGATCACGCCCAGGCGAAGCGCCTCGACGAAGCCGATGGTCGCGATCGCCAGAAAGACGCCGCGAAGTCGCAGGACCGGCAGTCCGACCAACACGCTGATGGCCCCCGCGAGCAACGCACCCGCCAGCATGTCGAGCGGCAGCGGCGTCGGCAGGTACAGGCTCATGATGACGGTCGTGTACGCGCCGATCGCCATGAAGCCGGCATTGGCAAGGGTGAGCTGCCCGGAGTAGAAGGTGACGAAAATTGCGATCGCCAGGATGGCGTTGATGCCCATTTGGGCGATCAGGAGCTCGTGCTGGTTGTAGAAGCCGACCGGATTGGTGAACAGCTGAACGAAGAAGTCCACGCCTGACCTAGCGCATCACTAGAGTCGCTCGCGCAGGCGCGCCCCGAAAAGGCCCTGCGGCCGCACCACCAGCATCAGGAAGAGCGCGGCAAAGGCCACCCCAGCCTCGACGTTGCCGCCAAAGCGGACGAAGGCGAAGACCTCGATGAGCCCCAGCAGATAGCCGCCCACGACGGCGCCAGGGATGCTGCCCATGCCGCCGAGAACGATCACGGCGAGACCCTTCAGCTCGACCTGGTCGCGGCCGATATAGGGACTGATGTCCGAGATCGCCAGCCCAAAGAGCAGTCCAGCGAGGCCACCGAGGGCCGAAGACAGGAACAGGGTCGAGGCGAAGATCCGGTCGACATTGATCCCCAGCAGGGTTGCCGCCCTGCGATTCTCCGCCACCGCCCGCAGGGCGCGTCCCACCTGCGTGAAGCGGATCACGTAGCCGAGCACCAGCATCAAGACGACCGAGGTAACCAGGATGCCGAGCTTCGTGCCCTCGATGGTCAGCCCCGCGAAGTGGTAGGTGGGGTTAGGAACCGTTCCTGCCGGGAAGCGGACGGAGTTCGCCCCGTCCTGCCAGAGCCAGCTGAAGAAGGTGCCAGGCGTGGCCTGCTCGACGATCGCGACGAAGATCAGCGCCAGCCCGATGGTGGAGATGAGCGCCGAGATCGGCGGGGCGTTCCGCCGGCGCAGCGGGCGCAGGGCGACGAACTCGATCAGCAAGCCGAGCAAGCCGCAGACGAGGACGGCGATCACCGCGGCGGGCAAAAAGGGCATCCCGTGCAGCGCGACCAGCGAGTAGGTGACGACGGCGCCCAGCATGAAGACGGCGCTGTGGGCGAGGTTGAGGACGTCGAGCACGCCGAACACCAGCGTGTAGCCCAGGGCGAACAGCGCGTAGATCGAACCGATGAAGATGCCGTTCAGCAGCTGTTGCGTGAACGACCGCACGCTCAGCCGAGCTCTCGGTTACCCGGGGTTGAGCGAGGAGACCAGGCTGAAGGCGCCCTGGCCGTCCATGGCGATGATCCAGAT
>Ga0070698_100000729_pt1 | contig 35340 bp, 27 predicted proteins | sample KBSK1502metaG_FD_65477 | JGI IMG/M metagenome (GOLD analysis project Ga0070698, IMG submission 65477) | Corn, switchgrass and miscanthus rhizosphere microbial communities from Kellogg Biological Station, Michigan, USA - KBS K1-50-2 metaG | ecosystem: Host-associated > Plants > Roots >... | reverse complement strand
TTTTTTAAGGAGGCACGAATGAAGTTTCGAAACCGATTTCTTCCTGTTCTGGCAGTCTGCCTCCTCTTGATCGCCCCCGCTTTCGTCTTCGCGCAGACGACGGGGACCATCGAGGGGACGGTGACCGATCAGAACGGCGGCGTTCTCCCGGGAGCGACCGTCGAAGCTACGAGCCCGAATCTGCAGGGCTCTCGCACGGCCACGACCGGCGGCGACGGCCGTTTTCGGTTCGTCAGCCTGCCGCCGGGACTCTACAAGGTCACGGCAAATCTGTCGGGCTTCGGGGCGGTACAGAAGAACGCCACGGTGACACTCGACTCGACCGTGACCGTCAACCTCCAGCTGCAGCTGGCGACCAAGGAAGCCGTCACGGTCACCGGCGAGGCTCCGCTCATCGATGTGACCTCGACCACGACGGGGTCCAACTACTCCGCGAAGGTCATCGAGAAGCTCCCCGTCGCGCGCAACTACGCCGACATCATTCGCTCCAACCCGGGCGTCAATGTGGACCGGGGAGAGACTCAAGGGCGCGCTCTCGCGCTGACGGTCTACGGCGCGACGTCGGTGGAGAACCAGTACATCATCGACGGCGTCAACACGACCAACGTCATCAAGGGCTTCCAGGGCAAGGCGATCAACACCGAGTTCATCCAGGAAGTCGAGGTCAAGACGGGCGGCTACCAGGCCGAGTACGGCCGCGCACTGGGCGGGGTCGTCAACGTCATCACGAAGTCGGGCGGCAACGAGTTTCACGGCGATGGCTTCGTCTACTACGACAAGCAGAGCCTGAAGTCGGACCAGAAGATCACCGATCAGGACTCGCTGACCGGAATGAAGATCCCCGACTACAAGCGAACGGACTTCGGAGCCGACCTGGGTGGTTTCGCCTTGAAGGACCACATCTGGTTCTTCGCCGCGTATGACCGCGTCAACAACCCAGGTTTCGTTTCGCGTTACGTCTCGAGCTCCGCGGTTCCCAATACCCTGCAATTCCCTCTCGATGAAACGGACAATCTCTATTCCGGCAAGCTCACGTTCAACGTTCTCCAGGGCACGAGCCTGGTGCTGACCGGGTTCTCCGACCCGACCGTCATCACAGGCGCGGCCGGTTCCGACCCGCGGCAGAGCCGCGTTCGACTGATCACGAGCACGGATCCGCGGACCTGGGAGTCGCGCCGCGATGTCGGCGGAGCGGACCTGGGAGCGCGTTTCAATCAGCTCTTCGGCTCGGTGGGTCTTGTCACGCTGCAGGCCTCCCAGCACAAGGACCGCTATCAGCTTCAGCCTTCCGGCGCGGGCTCCGGAATTCGCACGGACGACTTTAGCTGCAGCGGAGGAACGCAGGCGAAGCCGTGCGTCCCGCCCTCGTCTCCGACGACGACGGGTGGCTTCGGCCAGATCTTCGGGCCCACCTTGAATAACTTTTCGACACGCAACCAGTACCGGGGAGACACGACCTTCTACATCGGGAGCCATGAGGCGAAGCTGGGCGCCGATTACCAGACTGGCAAGACGACCGCGATCACGTTCTACACCGGCGGTCAGCTCGTCCAGAGGTTCAACGAGTACGGCCAGACGTACTACGCCCACAACTTCTTCTCGGCCGGTGCCACGAGCCAGGACCCGATCAACAACACCGTCACGCCTAAGACCGTCGACTGGGGCTGGTATGCCCAGGACTCCTGGAAGGTCCGGTCGAACCTGACGGTCAACGTCGGCGTGCGTTGGGACCGCGAGGACGTCAAGGATTACACCGGTTCGACTGTCATCACGACGAAAAACGAGTGGCAGCCCCGCATCGGTTTCGTCTGGGATCCTCAGGGAGACGGATCGTCGAAGGTCTACGGGTTCTTCGGGCGCTTCTACTACGCGATCCCGACCGACTTGAACGTCCGCGCCTACGGCGCCCAGACTCAGCTGACGACCTTCAATTTCTCGCCGACCGACACCAAACAGGATGCGACCGTCTTCGGTCACTCCAAGCCGTTCGTACAGGGCGGCGCATTCACGGAGCCCGCGGACGCCGGTCTGAAAGGGATCTATCAGGACGAGTACACGATCGGATTCGAGAAACTGCTCGACCCGACGCTCTCGCTCGGGCTGAAAGGAACCTACCGGACCCTCGGACGGGCGATCGAGGATCGCTGCGATCTCGACTACAACAGCCCCATCAATAATTTCAACTCCTGCGCGATCATGAATCCGGGCTCGAGCGCGCAGTATGCCTCGGGCAACTTCCCGGGCCTGACTGGTCTTGACGGCGACTCGACGACTCTGTCGAGCGTACCCGCAGTTGGCGACGCCAAGCGCATCTACCGCGGCATCGAAGTCGTCGGGCGCAAGTCGTTCTCGACGAGCCTCTGGGCCCAGGCGTCCTATGTCTTCTCTTCCCTGCGGGGCAACTACGACGGCGAGGTTCGCGAGGGCCGCGGACAGACGGACCCCGGCATCAATGCGGACTTCGACTACTTCCTCTTCCTCCACAACAACTACGGCAAGCTCTTCCTCGACAGGCCACACAATTTCCGCCTGGATATTTCCTATACGACTCCGATCAAGCTCTTCGTGGGATTGCAGGCCTACGTCCAGTCGGGCGCGCCGCTCAACAAGCAGGGCTACTTCAACTCCGGCTACGGTGCCGAGATCATGCTGGTCGAGCGCGGCTCGGCCAAGCGTCTGCCGACTCAGTACGAGGCGAACCTGACCCTCGGCTGGCCGATTCAGGTCGGCCCGGTCACGATCACGCCGCAGCTTTTCGTGTTCAACCTGTTGAACCGTCAGGAGGAGATCCTCGAAGACGTGCGCTTCTCGACCTCTCAACCGACGGGGTACCAAAACTGCGTCGGGCCGAAGGGCTCGTTGAGCAACCCCGGCTGCACGATCTTCGATCCAAACCAGCAGCAGACCAACGCGAACTACGGGAAGATCACGCAGCGCCAAGATCCCAGGCTCTTCCGGGGCGCTGTCAAAGTTTCCTTCTAAGTCATCACGTGTGAGGGGGGCTTCGGCCCCCCCTTTTCTTTCCCCGGTTTTCGTTCTAGGATCGAGTCGCTAGAGGTCGCCCATGGCACTCTCGATACCCGCGGTTCTGCTCTCGACTCTTCTTCTGCTTCCGAGCCTTCCGGAGCTTTTTCAGAAATCGAAGCTGCAGTTTCAAACGGGCGCCTACGTGGAAGCGCTGAAGACCCTCGACGAGCTGGACACCGAGAGCCAGAAGGAGGGATTCGAGCGCGATCGGGCCGCTCTGCTGCCTGGCCTCCTCTTCTACAAAGGCGCGAGCCTCGCGGTCCTCGGCCGGGCGGTCGAGGCTCGGGACGCGTTCGCGCAATACCTGACGCTTCAGCCCAACACGCAGCTCGATCCGGCTCGCTATCCGCGCGCCGTCCTGGCGGCGTTCGAAGAGGCACGCCGCTCCCTCGATCGGGTGCATCAGGCTCCGAAGCTGGAAGGCACTCTCGCCGCCGCGTATTCCGCCTTCCGGCGGCCGGAGACCGCTTCCTCCGACCAGATCGGAGAGGATTGGACGCAGGGGCCCGTACGGGTGCTCTTGACGCCGGAGGAGATGCGCGATTTCGAACGCTATGCCGATCCCGTCGCTCGAGCGACGTTCGTCACCACTTTCTGGAAGTCGCGGGACCCGCGACCCGAGACTCCCGAGAACGAGTTTCGGGAGGAGTTCGAGAAGCGCGTCGCCTTCGCCGATGCCCATTTCACTCAGGATGAAACGCGAGGCAGCCTGACGGATCGGGGCCTGGTCTTCATCCTGCTCGGTCCTCCGACCTACAGCGGCCGCAAGCCGCTGCAAACCGGCGACGATGTCGCCGACTCTTCGGGGCTCTCGCAGTACAGCCGAGCTCAGATCGAAAGCGCCGGGCGCGCCGGGGGTTCGAGCACCGACCGGATGGCGCGGATCGCGAAGGTGACGGGACCCGGCGCGAAGATCCAGGATGCCGCCTCCAACTGGGTCGAGGTCTGGCATTACCTGAGACGGGATCTGCCGAGTCAAATCCCGAACAACGAGCTGGAGTTCCAATTCGTCACGAAGGTCGGCTACGGCAAGAACGTCCTCCAGCGAGATAGCCAGCCGCTGGCGGCGCTCGAGCGCGCGCGCAGTCTCGCGAGGGCGGGCCGGATCGCCGCCTACTCGCCTTCCTCCTGAATTCCTTCCGCACCCCTGTCCTTCTGCTGATCGAAGCGACGAGGAATCCGCTCTTGTCTCTGAGCGTGGCCTTGCGCCGCTCTCTGGTCGGCCTTGCCGGGTCGACTCTTCTGTTCGCCGGCTGCGGCCGGAGCGCGGAGAAGCAGATTCAGCCGACACCCGCCGCGGCCGTCGCCTCGCCTCCGGTCGAGAGCGCGGATGTCTCGAACCGACCGCGCCGTCCGGAGGGGGGCCCAGCGGCGGTCATCTGGCTCGGGTTGGACGGTCTGGACTGGGAGATTCTCGACCGTCTTTCCGCGCAGGGAAAGATGCCCAATTGGTCGCGCCTCGTCTCGGAGGGCTACTCCTCGAAGCTGACGTCTTTCGTTCCGATCCTTTCCCCGGTCGTCTGGACGACGATTGCCACCGGCGTCGGGCCGGACGTCCATCGGGTTCTCGACTTTCAGGAGGTCGACCCGAAGACAGGTCAGAAGATTCCGATCTCCGGCCTGTCCCGGGCCGTGCCGGCGATCTGGAACATGGCCTCGGCGGCAGGAAAGAAAGTAGGCGTTGTGGGCTGGTGGGCGACGCATCCCGCGGAAGAGGTCAACGGCTTCTTCGTTACCGATCATGCGAGCCCGATCCTCTATGACAAGCAGACGCTCTCCGGCTCCGCGTACCCTTCGTCGCTCGAGGCGGGAGTCGCCCAGATCGTCGAGCGCGAAGGCCATCCGACGCCCGCCGACCTCGCTCGTTTCGTCGACATCCCGCCGGCCGAGATCGGCCGGATTCTCGGGAGCTCCCAGGGGATGGACAATGCGGTCGTCGCGCTCGCGCGGATCGTGGCCGCGACCCGCGTCTATCACCGCGCGGCCAGGGACCTGTACGACAAGAACCTTCCCGACCTCATGACGGTGTACATCGAAGGCACCGACGAGATCGGCCATTTCTTCTCCCCGTTCACGGCCCCGCGTCTCGCGTGCGTCTCGGAGGAGGACTTCGGCCGCTATCACCGAGCCGTGGAGGTCTACTATGGGATGGTCGACCAGATGCTCGGCCAGTGGATGCGCCGCGCCGAGGAGGATCGCGCGACCCTACTGGTCAACTCCGACCACGGCTTCAAGTGGGGCGAAGACCGCCCCTGCGAGCGCTCTTCCTTTGGCTGGTCGACGGCCGCTTACTGGCATCGGCTCGACGGAGTCTTCGCGGCGTGGGAAGCTCGCGTGCGTCCCGGGAAGGGGAACGAGAAGCTCTCGATGTTCGAAATCGCGCCCACGGTACTGGCGCTTCTGGGAGTCCCGCAGGATGCCGGGATGTCCGGGCATCCGATCACGGCGGCCTTCCGAGAGCTGCGCTCGAGGCAACGGCCCGGCGCGCTCGCCGGCTTGACAGTGCGGCGTGTCGCCGCGGCCCCGATGTCGGCGGCCGAGGCAAGCGAGTACACCAAGAAGCTTCTCGCGCTCGGATACCTCTCCGCAACCGAGGCCAGACCTCTGGCCGCTCCCGGCGGGGACCGGCCGGGAATGACCGAAGGCGCGTGGAACAATCTCGGCCTCTATTTCCGCGACTCCCTGAAAAAGCGGGCGGCCGCGCAGGAGGCCTTCGAGCGGGCGCTGAAGCTGTCGCCCAACTACCACTCGCCCATGTTCAACCTCGCGGTCCTCTATCGCGACAAGGGAGACGACGGTCTCGCGCGGGAATGGCTCTTCCGCTCCTTCGCCGCAGGACACGCGGAGCCCGACCGCACGCTCCAGGGGTGGCTCAACTGGTACGACGATCACCGCCCCGCGGCGGGGATGCCGCTGCTGGAAGAGGGCGTGAAGCGGTCTCCGGACAACGAGGGGCTCGCCCGGGCGCTCGCCGTCCGCCGCTTCAAGCGGAAAGACTGCCCGGGCGGCTTCGCAGCGCTGGCGCCCTTCGAGGCGAAGACTTCCGATCCAAACACGCTAAACTCCCTGGCGCTGCTGCAGACGTGCCTGGGAAAGAGGGAGGAAGCGGTCGCGCTGCTCGAGCGTTCCCTCTCCTTGAAGCCGGATCAACCGGGAGCAATCCAGTCGTTGAATCTGTTGAAACGCCGGTAGGGCGATCTTGCCCCGAAAGGAAACTTGAGGAACTGCATGAAGAACCGACTCGTCGCGATTCTCGTAGCCGTTCTCGCGCTGATCGGGGCGGTGCCCGCGCGAAAAAGCCAGAAAAATGGGACTCCCGCCGCCAAGCAGGTCCGGGCCGCCGGGAACGATGAGCTCGTCACGTATTTGACGCATTTCCTTCCCTTCAACCCCGACTCGATCGTCACGGTCGAAAAGTCCTCCGAGACCCTGCCGGGCTTCACCGGGTACAAAGTTCGGCGCAAGGGGCACTTCGAAAAGCTCAACATGAGCGACCGAGTGGTCTTCGTCTCTGACGACGGCAAGTGGTTCTTCGCGGGGGACAAGGTCGCCAACACCGATCCCGGCGCCGTCCGCGGCCCGTCGGACTTGAGCTGGCTCGAATCGAAATTTTCCAACCTCTTCCGCAACAAGGTGCGGGCGACCCCCGTGCCCGAGCGGGACGCCGCCGGCTTGAAGGGCGTCGCGCTGATCCTGGAGACCGGTTATTTTCCGGTGCGGCTGCCGGGGTACGTGACTTCGGACGGGCGTACCTTCCTCCAGGGACCCCTTTGGGACTTCCGGATGGATCCTCGCGCGGAGAGGCGGCATCGAATCGATCTGTCCGCCAACCGCGCCAGCGGCCCTGCCGCAGCCGCGGTCCAGGTGGTCGAGTACGCCGATATGGAGTGCTCGTACTGCAAGTTCCGTGGACTCCAGATGGATCGTCTGCTCGAGGCCAACGCCGGCATCGTCAATGTCCGCCGGCACTACAAGTTCTTCCCGCTCTGGATGACGCACGTCTGGGCGATGAAAGCGGCATCCGCCGGCGACTGCATCGCCAAGTTCGCCGGCCCCGCTCTCTTCGATTTCAAGAAGGCGGTTTACGCCCGGCAGGAGACGATGACTGTCTCGGGGATCGATGAGCTTGCGATCACGACCGCGGAGGCGAAAGGCATCAGCTCGGCCGATTTCCTCTCCTGCTATCTGCAAGACGACAGCTTCAACCGCGTCCGGAAAGACATCGAAGAAGGGTATCGGTTGAACGTGACCTCGACCCCGACGTACTTCATCGACGGCACCGAGATCAGCTGGATCGAGGACAAGGTGATGGAGGACTTTCTGCGGACGCTGTTCCCCAAGACGAAAACGATTGACTACGGAAGGTAGTTATCAGTTATCAGTGATCAGTTCTCAGTTCCAAACCGACGACGGAGATATCGACATATCAGATTTGACATAAAGAACTGAGAACTGAAAACTGAGAACTGAAAACTGACAACTACGGCTCAAAAGGTATCGGCACCGTGGTCCACGACTTGACCGCCTGGCCGTTGCGGCGCGCCGGCTCGAAGGTCCACTTGCGGACGGCAGAGACGGCGGCTTCGGTCAGGCCGCCTCCGACTCCCTTCAAGATCTCGATCTGTTCGGGGGCACCCGTTTCGGATACGAGCACCCGCAAAAGAACGATTCCCCGAATACGGGCCCGCAGGGCCAGCTGCGGATAATTCGGTTTGACGACGCGAACGATCTTGGGCGGGATCTCTGCCTCCCCCTGCGTTTCGGGAGAGGCGACCCGGGTCTCCGCCACGGCGGTCGGTACCGCGGTCGGGGCGGCCGTCGGCTCGGCGCGAGGCGGAAGCGAAGGAGTCGGCTGGGGGGCGGCCTCCTGGGAAACTTCCTTGCGGGCCGGCGCCTCGGGAGGTGGTTCCGTTGAAGCCGTGCGCGCCGATTGCGCTCCCGGCGCTCCTGCGGAACTGCTTTTCCGGCTCTCCTCCTGGAGTTTCTTCAGCTCCGACGCGAGGCGCCGAGCGACCTCTTCCTTGAACTGACTCTCGCTCATGGCCGAGGTCGGCGGCGAGGTCGGCTCTGCGGTCGGAGCCGGGGCGGGCGAGGGGAGAGACGTCACCCGCGTCGCGATTCGAGGTGCTTCCCGGAGAGGCCGGCGAAGAATCAAGTAGGCCGTTCCCGCCAGAGCCGCTGCGACCAGGACGGCGCCTCCAATCGCGTAAGGAGCGCGTCGCGCCCGCGGCGGCCCGACGGCGGGAGGCTCGAGAGGGAGGGGGGCCGGTCTCGGCGCGGAGGCGTCGGAACCGGGGGTCGGCTTCCCCCGTGTCTCCCCGACCTCGGAGCCGGATTCCTGCGCTCGCGCCCGGTTTTCCGCTTCGATCTCCGGGCCAAAGAGCCCGCTCAAGAAGAAGGCCAGATTGAACGTCGAGGGGGAATAGGGACCCGAGAAGAGGATCTTGCCGAGCTCGCGGCGAAGCTCGCCGCTCGATTGATAACGGGACTCCGCCGGAGCCAGGCAGGTGCGCAGCACGGTGGCCACTTCGGGCGGGACGGCGCCTTCCTCCAGGCTCATGCCCTTCAAGTCTCCCCAAGGGTCGATTGCCGACGGAAGCCGTCCGAAGAGCAATTCGAAGAGGATGACTCCGACGGAGAACACGTCCGAGTTCTTCCCGATTGCTTGATTCGCGCGCTCTTCCGGGGCGAGGTACGGAGCGACCTCAGACTGGAACCGGGGCCGCCCGAGTGAGGGAAAAAAGCCGGACGCCAGCCCGAATCCGGTCAGCCGAATTTCCCCGTCGTCGGAGACCGAGACAAGCCCCGGCCAGACGAGGCCATGGAGCGTCCGCTCGCCGTCGACCGTCGTGTTGTAGGCGTGGTCCAGGGCAGTGGCGACTTTTTCCACGATCAGAAGCGCGTGTTCGATGGGGATTCCCTGGCCGCGTTCCCGAGCTCTGGCGATCAACACGTCCAGCGTCCGGCCATTGGGATCGTTCCACGCAAGAAACGGGACGCCTTCGACGGCGTCCATCTGCACCCCGCGGGCGATCGCGGGATTCTTCAGGAAGGTGTGGATCTCTCCGTTTTCCTGGATGGCATCGACCACCGAGTCCTCGGAGATCTCGGGCGACTCGAAAATCCGCATCCGGACGAATCCCCGCTCTCCGGAGGTTCGAACGGCTCGAAAAACAGCTCCGAGGACGTCCTCGCTCAGAAAAGCTGTCAGCAAATAGGTCCCGAAGCGGCGGGGGAGGGGGCCTTGCGCGCTCACGGGGGTCCGCCTGCGTCTGGGGAGGGCGGTGTCATGTTCTGGGGTTCTGGGCGATTGTGATCCCCGCCTCCTCGGGGGTCAAGGAAGATCCCACGAGGAGGATCCAGTCCCGAGTGCGCGTGCGGCGCAGGCGCAGCGCAAGGGAACGCTACTGGGTTGCGGAAGGCGCTGCCGGCTCCGCGGCCGTTTCCGCCTCTGCTCGGAGCTTGCGGACCGTCGAGATCGCCCGCAGGTGCTCCTCGAAGGTGCGGGAGAACGTATGACCGCCCGAGTCGTCCGCGACGAAGTAAAGGAAGTCGGCCTTGGCGGGAGAGACGGCGGCCTTCAGGGCTTTCCTGCCGGGATTGCAGATCGGCTCGGGAGGGAGCCCGTCGTACAGATAAGTGTTGTAGGGAGAGTCGTAGCCGTACTCGGACCGGTGGAGCAGACCGGTCCACTTTCCGTCGCGCTTCAAGGCGTAGATCACGGTCGGGTCCGCCTGGAGGCGCATGCCGCGCTTCAAGCGGTTCAGGTACACCGACGCGATGAGCGGCCCTTCTTCCGGCAGGGCGCTCTCCTTTTCCACGATCGAAGCCAGCGTGACGGCCTGGCGGGGAGTCATTCCCAGGGCGCGGGCCTTCTGCTGCATGTCCTCCGTGAAGTTGCGGTGAAACTCGTTGACCATCCGATCCACGATCTGCCGGGCGGAGGTCGACCGCGTCACGACGTACGTTTCGGGGAAAAGAAACCCCTCGAGGTCGGAGACTTTCTGCGTGAGCCCCGGAAGCAGCTCTGTCGCCTGGAGGGCTTGCGCGAAGGCTTCGGGACCGCCGATTCCCTGTTTCCAGAAGAGCTCGAACGTTTCCGGCGCCGTCAACCCCTCTGGAACGACGATCGTGTATTTGACCACGTCGCCGTGAGCCATCCGGTTGATGACGTCGTCCACCGGCATGGGTCGCGTGAATCGGTATTCGCCCGCCTGGAGTGGCGTCGACACGCGGTAGAGACGGTAGTAGATCTCCGCCAGACGCGGGTCGGCGAGGACGCCCGCTTGCCCGAGCCGGCGGAAGATCTGCGAGGTCGGGGTTCCCATCGGGAAGACGATCGTGACTTCCGCCGGAGGGGTTGTCCCGGATCCCGGGTGCTTCAACCGATAAAAAAAGTAGGCGCCGGCGGCGATGGTCAGCGCAAGAAGGAAGAGAAGTGTTCGTAGGATCCGGCGAGTCGCGCTCATGAAGGCCTTCCCGAGACGTGCGCGAGGTAATCGCTCAAGAGAATTGCCGCCGCGGAGCGATCGACTTCTTCCTTCGTCAGGAAAGGCATTTCGTGCTGGGCCTCCCACGAGGTGAGGGTTTCCTCGTGCTCCTGGATCTGCAGACCGGTTTCCCGAGCCAGCTTGCGCGCGAACGTTCGAATGCGCGGAGCCAACGGGCTCTCCACCCCTTCGGGGGAGCGGGGGATTCCGATCACGATGGCCTCGATCTCCTCGTCCTTGCAGAATTGAACGATCTCGGCGATGGCGCGAGCGTCGCTTCGGCGAAGCAGAGTTGCCCGCCCTGCCACGACTGTCCCGGTTGCGTCGCAAGTCGCCAGGCCGATTCTCTTTTCGCCAAAATCAACGGCCACTATTCGTGCCATGCAGGGGAAAGAGTAAACGAGAGGGGGAGAGGGGGCGAGGCGGTAAACTCACGGCGTTGATTCGAGCGATAGAATCGGTGTGCCATGAAAGACATAGTTATCCTCTCCGCAACAAGAACCCCGGTCGGCTCCTTCCTGGGAAAGCTTTCTTCTCTCTCGGCGCCGGCGCTCGGCTCGATCGCCATCCGAGGGTCTCTCGAGAAGGCGCGTGTGAGGCCGGAACAGGTCGAGCAGGTCATCCTGGGTAACGTGCTCCAGGCCGGCATCGGTCAGGCTCCGGCCCGACAGGCTTCCCTTGGGGCCGGGATTCCGGATTCGGTTCCCTGCATCACCCTCCACAAGGTCTGCGGCTCCGGCATGCGAGCCGTGATGGACGCGTCCAACGCCATTCAGGCGGGCGAGTACGACCTTGCCGTGGCCGGCGGCATGGAATCGATGTCCAATGCTCCCTATCTTCTCGAGAAGGCGCGCACCGGCTACCGCATGGGCAACGTGCCACTCGTGGACTCCATGATCAAGGACGGCCTCTGGGATCCCTACAAAGACATCCATATGGGCAACTGCGCCGAGATGTGCGCGGGCAAGTACCACTTCACACGCGAGGAACAGGACGCGTTCGCCCTGGAGTCCTACAAGCGCGCGCAGCACGCTTCGAAGAGCTGTCTGTTCGGAGAGGAGATCGTCGCGGTCCCTGTGCCGCAGAAGAAGGGGGATCCGATTCGAATCGACGCCGATGAAGAGCCCTTCGCGGCGCCGCTGGAAAAGATGGGGAGCTTGAAGCCCGCGTTTCAGAAGGACGGGACCGTCACGGCCGCGAACTCCTCGAAGATCAACGACGGGGCGGCGGCTCTCGTGGTTGCCTCGGAGGAGAAGGCGAAGGTTCTCGGGCTCGCCCCCATCGCGCGGATCATCGGCTACACCGGCGTCGCGCAGGCGCCGGAGTGGTTCACGACCGCACCTGTCGGCGCGATTCAGAAACTGCTCGACAAGACCGGCCGGAAGGTCTCGGATATCGATCTCTTCGAGATCAACGAGGCGTTTGCCGCCGTCGCGATGGCGGCCATCCGCGAGCTGTCGCTCGATCCGGCCAGGGTCAACGTGCGGGGAGGAGCTGTCGCGCTCGGTCACCCGATCGGCGCCTCGGGCGCGCGGATTCTGACCACGCTGATCCATGCCTTGCGCAAGGAAGGGAAGAAGAGCGGCATCGCCGCCATCTGCATCGGCGGCGGGGAAGCCACGGCGATGCTCGTCGAGACAACCTAGAGCCGTAAGACGGGAGACGGAAGACCGGAGACGGTTCAAAGTCGCCTCTCTTCTCTCTCGTCTACCGTCTATCGTCTACCGTCTACCGATGGTTCCATTCGACCTCGTCCTCGGCGGCATTCCCCGCTTCGCGGCGGAAGCCCCGTGGGCTCGCCGATTGATCGAGCGTTACGCCAGGAGGCTGTCACCGCAGACACGAACGGATGTCTGGGCGCGCCGCCCCGTCGTCGCGGATGCCGCCGGGACCGCGCCGCACGTCCTCGTTCATGCGGATCCCGAGGCCTATCTCCCGCCCGCGGCCGCCGTCCGCCTCCTGCAGACGCTGGACCGCGCTCCCCTCGCCGTGCCCGTCACCAACGAGCCCTGGTGCGAGGAAGCGCGGTTTGCGCCCTCCTTCGCCTACCACACGCCTTCCCTGCTCGAGGAAGCAGCGGCGCAGATCGCGGCCGCCGCCGGAGCGGCTCGACCGCTTCGGGAGCCTCGATCGCCTGTCTTCGCCGCTCGGCGCGAGGTTCTCGAGTCTCTTGACCGCGACCTTCCGCTCGATCGCGTTCCGGAGGAGGCGGGGCGGAGGGGATGGGAAGTGGTTCTGGAGCCGGCCTCCTATCTTCACCGCTACGGCGAGATGGATGGGCAGGCTCGGGCGGACCTGGCCGGGAAGGTGCCGCCGGGCGCGCGGTCCGTGCTCGACGTCGGCTGCTCTCGCGGAGAGACCGCCCGCCTGCTCCGTCTCGCCGGCGTCTCGAGGGTCGTGGGCATCGAGCCGGACCCGGGAGACGCCGGCGAGGCGGCTCGCGTCTGCGATCTCGTCCTTCCTCACGCCCTGGAGGCAGTCTCGGAAGAATTCCCCGAGGAGTTCGATGCGATTCTCTTCGGAGATGTGCTCGAGCACCTCCCCGATCCTTCCGACTCGCTGGCCCGCGTCCGGCCCTGGCTCTCGCCGCGGGGAGTTGTCGTGGCATCCGTGCCCAACCTCGGCCATTGGTCGATCGTCTCGGAGCTGCTCGAGGGCCGGTTCGACTACATTCCCTACTCGATTCTGTCGGGCACGCACATCCGATTCTTCACTCGAGCCACATTGACGGACCTCTTCGAGGCGTGCGGTTATCGAGTGGAATCGATCGAAGGAGTGACGTTTCCCACCTCTCCGGCGGGCGCGCTCCGGCTCGAGAAGCTGCGCCGCCTTCCGGGCGCCTCGAGCGACCTCGAGGTCGTGGAGTTCCTCGCGGTCGCGAAACCAGTAAGCTGACAGCTAACAGCTGACAGCTGAGAGCTCGGTTATCATCGCCGCGATGATCGACAAGGTGGTCGCCTCGGCGGATGAGGCGGTCCGCGACATCCGCGACGGCGCGACACTCGTCGTCGGCGGATTCGGCCTCTGCGGCATTCCCGAGAACCTGATTGCCGCGCTGGTTCGGCGCGGGGTCCGCGACCTGACAGTCGTATCCAACAACTGCGGCGTCGACGACTGGGGCCTGGGCCAGCTCCTCCAGACGCGCCAGATCCGGAAAATGGTCTCTTCCTACGTCGGAGAGAACGCCGAGTTCGAACGGCAGTTCTTGAGCGGCGAGCTGGAAGTGGAGCTCGCCCCGCAGGGGACACTCGCCGAGCGGATGCGCGCGGGGGGAGCTGGAATTCCCGCGTTCTACACGCCGACGGGCGTTGGGACCCTCGTCGCGGAAGGAAAAGAGACAAAGGTCATCGACGGGCGCGAGTATCTGCTCGAGCGGGGAATCGTCGGGGACTTCTCGCTGGTGGCCGCCTGGAAAGGGGACCGCATGGGCAATCTCGTGTACCGCAAGGCCGCCCGGAACTTCAATCCGATGGCGGCCACGGCCGGCCGGATCTCGATTGCCGAGGTCGAGGAGCTCGTCGACGTGGGGCAGCTCGATCCCGAATCCGTTCACACGCCCGGAGTCTTCGTCCAGCGCGTCGTGGTCGCTCCACGCCAGAAGCGCATCGAGAGGCGGACGGTGCGGAAGTAGTTGTCAGTTTTCAGTGATCAGTGATCAGTTCAGAGCGGCGCGACTCGGGTTCGAAAACTCAAAACTGGTCACTCAAAACTGAAAACTGATAACTGAAAACTGATAACTGATAACTTTCTCTACATGCTCGACCGCGACGGAATCATTCAAAGGGCCGTAAAGGAGCTGAAAGACGGCTACACCGTCAACCTCGGGATCGGGATGCCGACCCTCGTGGCCAACTCCATCCCGGCGGGCATGGAGGTGATTCTTCAATCGGAGAACGGCATTCTGGGAGTCGGACCGTATCCGACCGAGGACGAAATCGACCCGGACCTGATCAATGCAGGCAAGGAGACCGTGACGATCCGGCCCGGGGCTTCGTATTTCTCTTCGGCGGACTCCTTCGCGATGATCCGCGGCGGCCACATCGATCTCTCCATCCTGGGGGCCATGCAGGTCGACCAGGAAGGGTCGATAGCGAACTACATGATTCCCGGGAAGATGGTGAAGGGGATGGGAGGCGCGATGGATCTGGTAGCGGGCGCCCGGCGGCTCGTTGTGACAATGGAGCACACCGCGCGAAACGGGGGGCCCAAGATACTGGAGAGCTGCACGCTGCCTCTGACGGGCAAACGCTGCGTCGACCGGATCATCACGGATCTCTGCGTCTTCGATGTGGATCGCGAGAAGGCGGAGCTCGTCTTGGTCGAGCTCGCGCCCGGCGTGACCGCGGAAGAGGTGCGGGCGAAGACGAAGGCAAAGCTCCGGGTCGCCACGGATATACGGACCATGGAGTTGTGAGACGAGTCCTTCGTGCTTGGTCCTTAGTCCTTAGTCGATCCTTCCGGTTCCCTCGCGCCCGACCAAGGACCAAGGACTACGGACTAAGGACTCCACTGACGCTCCTTCTCGTGCTTTCCAGCGCTCTGGCCGCAGCTCAGGATTTCGGCCAGACCGATCCCTACCAATCTAAATTCAAAGAGAAGGCAAGTTTTCAGGTGAAGTTCCGCGTGCCGGAGAAAGGGGACGTCGTCCACCTCTCGACGAAGAATCCCGTGGAGTTCATCAAGGACGAGTCGTGGGAAGGCTCCGGCGACGTGGTCATCGAGTATCAGGACGTGAAGGTGCAAGCGGATCGGGCGCGGTACATCTTTCCAACGGACGTCGCGACACTGGAAGGGCATGTCGTGATCGATCAGGGGCCCACGCGCATGACCGGCGACCGCGCGGTCTTCAAGGTCAAGGCGAAGACGGGGCGCCTGGAGAACGCGACCGCCGACCTGGCCCCGACGTACCACATCGTGGCCCAGGCGATCGAGAAGATCGGCGAGGCCACGTACCACATCGAGAAGGGGATTTTTACGGCCTGCAGTCTGCCGCGTCCTGCCTGGTCGTTCTCTCTGGCGGAAGCCGTCGTGACGCTCGACGACTACGCGCGGATGAGAAACGTCGCGTTTCGCGCGATCCAGTCCAGGCTTCCTTTGCTCTATACCCCGTATCTGATCTGGCCCACGAAGGAGGACCGGGCGACCGGGTTTTTGGTGCCGGGCGTGGGCAGCAACGGAAGCCGCGGCGCCTATCTCGGCTTGACCCACTTCTGGGTGACCGGCCGACCGACGGACCTGACGACGACTCTGGACCTCTACTCCAAAGGCACCGTGGGACTCGGCGAGGAATTTCGCTGGACACCCACTCCCGAGTCGGCGGGCCTCTTCCAGGGCTATGCGATCCACGACACGGCGGCCACGGTCTGCGTGCCGCTGGCCGAGGAGCCGTCGGGAGGCAACGGGCCATGCACGCTGCCGGACGGCTCTGTCGGCGCGTTTTCGAGGCGCGTGAAGAACCGCTGGAAGGTTCGGCTCGAACACGTCTCCGACGATCTGCCTTGGGGCATGCGAGGCGTCGCGACGATTCGCGACTACTCCGACCAGGAGTATCTCCAGGATCTCGAGGGCTCCTTCGCGTTGAACTCGGCGCGCCAAATCCTGTCACGCGCGTTTCTCACCAAGAACTTCGGAGACGATTCCGTCAATCTGCGCTTCGAGCGCAGCGAGACCTTTTTCGGAACCGACGTCCTCCAGGAGCGCTTCCCCTCTCTCGAATACTTTCGGCGGACCTCCCGGATCGGTTCGACTCCTTTCTTCTTTGCCGCGGAGGGCTCGCTCTCGGAGCTCTACATCAACCGGGGCACGGGTCTCCCGCGCGGCTCTTACGGACGAGCGGACCTCCATCCCACCCTCTCGCTGCCGTGGAAACGCATCCCCTGGCTCAACATCACCCTCAAGGGAGGAGCCCGTTGGACGGGTTACAGCGATTCCGTCGACGAAGGACAGACCCGATTCGTCGGATCTTCGTTCACGCGCGAGTACGGAGAGGCAGGCGTCTTGATCGTCGGCCCTTCCTTCTCCCGAATCTATGAGGGCCACCTCTTCCAATTCGGAAAGTTCAAGCACGTGATCGAGCCGCGAATCGAATACACCTACATCTCCCCGGTCTCCGATCCCGCGCGGATCCCCGAATACGACGAGGTCGATCTGCAACTCGGCCAGAACCAGATCCGCTATGCGCTGATCAACCGGCTTCTCGCCCGTCCGGCCGACCCGAAGCAGGGAGGGGCCCAGGAGATCGCTTCCCTGGAGGTCTCACAGACCCGGGCCTTCCAGCTGCCGCAGACTCTCCTCCTGGCGGGACAGACGTTTCAGCCGCTCGTCACGAAGGTCGGCCCGGTCACGAGTGAACTGCGCTTGACCCCTGGCCCGTTTTTTCAATTCGACGGACGCGTCGACTACAACACGCAGGCGTCCCAGGTCACCGGCAGCTCGGTCACGGCGGCCGTGATCTGGAAAACGAACTTCTTGAACGCGACCTACTTCGCGGCCCGCCCCGTCCTCGCCGCGCCGCTGCCGGAAGGCTCCCCGTCGCCCAACTCGGATCAGTTTCGAATCGCGGCAGGCGTGGACCTTGTCAAGTCGATCCGAATCGATACGCAGCTCAACTACGACGCGCGGCAGAAGCTGCTTCTCGAAGATCGATCGCTTTTGACGTACCGAGGGTCCTGCTACTCGGTCTTTCTGGAGGTTCGGCAGCTGCGCCTTCCTCCGACCACCCGAAGGGACGTGCGCCTGGTCTTCAACCTCAAAGACATCGGCACCCTGCTCGACTTCCACCAGTCGCTGGACAAGATCTTTGGCCCGTAGGGGCCTCCGGTTATCATTCCTCCCAGATGAAAGGCCTCATCCTCTCCGGCGGCAAGGGCACTCGCCTGCGCCCGCTGACGTACACCCGGGCCAAGCAGCTGGTGCCGGTCGCGAACAAGCCGGTCCTCTTCTACGGAGTGGAGGCCATCGTCGGAGCGGGAATCCAGGACATCGGCGTCGTGGTCGGGGACACCCGCGAAGAGATCGAGGCGGCGCTCGGTGACGGCTCCCGTTTCGGCGCGCGCGTCACCTATATCGAGCAGGACGCTCCGAGAGGCCTCGCCCACGCGGTGCTCATCTCCGAGAAGTACCTGCGGGGCGAGTCGTTCGTGATGTACCTGGGAGACAACCTCATCGCCGACGGGATCGCAGGCCTGGTGGACGAGTACCGGTCCATCGGCTGCAACTCTCAGATCCTGCTCGCGCGCGTCCCCAATCCAGAGCAGTTCGGCGTCGCGGAGCTCCACAACGGCAAGGTCGTCCGTCTGACGGAGAAGCCGCCCGAGCCGAAGTCCGATCTGGCGCTGGTCGGCGTCTACATGTTCGACGAAACGATTTGGGAGGCTGTCCGAGCGATCCGGCCGAGCGAACGGCAGGAGCTGGAGATCACCGACGCGATTCAATGGCTCATCGACCACGGCAAGAGCGTTCACCCGCACATCGTTTCCGGCTGGTGGAAGGACACCGGGAAGATCGAGGACATGCTCGAGGCGAACCGGATCATCCTGGACACGTTTAGCGCGCGCGGCCTCGAGAACACAGACTCGGGCTGCCGCGTCGAAGGAAAAGTGGTCATCGAGCCGGGCGCGAAGCTTTTTCGCTCGACTGTGCGCGGCCCGGCGATCATCGGCTCCGGCACCGAGATCCGCGACGCCTTCGTCGGTCCCTACACCGCCATCGGCCCGGACTGCGTCGTCGATCGTTGCGAGATCGAGAACTCGATCGTGCTGCAGGGCTCCCGCCTCGAGCGCGTTCCGGGACGGATCGCGGACTCGCTCATCGGGACGAACGTGCGCATTCACCCGGGCCACGAGCGGCCGCGGGTCCACCGGTTCCTGATCGGCGACAACTCGGAGATCGGGCTCGTATGAGAGTTCTGGTTACGGGAGGCTGCGGTTTCATCGGATCGAATTTCATCCGGCACCTCTTTCGCACGCGCGGGGACTCCGTCTCCGTCGTGAACCTCGACAAGCTGACTTACGCCGCCAACCCCGCCAACCTCGCCGACGTCGACCGGCGCGGCAACTACCGGTTCCTCAAGGGAGACATCGCCGATCCGGCCGCCGTGGCCGCGGCGATGGACGGCTGCACGCACGTCGTCAATTTCGCAGCCGAGACGCACGTCGACCGCTCGCTCCTGGGCGACGCGTCGTTCATCGAGACGGATGTGCGCGGGGTCTTCGTGCTGCTGGAAGAGGCCAAACGGCGGGGTGTCGTCCAGTTCATCCAGATCTCGACGGACGAGGTCTACGGCACGATCGCCGAGGGATCCTTCACCGAGGCCTCGGCCCTGAATCCCCGCAACCCGTACGCGGCGTCCAAGGCCGGAGGAGACCGCCTGGCCTTCTCGTACTGGGCTTCCTACGGAATGCCGGTCGTCGTCACGCGCGCGTCGAACAACTACGGCCCCTACCAGTACCCCGAGAAGCTCATCCCTCTCTTCGTCACCAACGCGATCGATGATCAACCGTTGCCGCTCTACGGGGACGGACGCAACGTGCGCGACTGGCTCTTCGTCGAAGATCACGCGGCGGCGATCGATTTCCTGCTCGAGGCCGGTCAGCCCGGAGAGACCTACAACGTCGCGGGCGGCAACGAGGCGGAGAACATCCTGATCACGCGCCAGGTGCTGTCGGCGCTCGGAAAGCCGGAAAGCCTGATTCGCTTCGTCGACGACCGGCCGGGGCACGACCGTCGCTACTCGCTCGACGCCTCCAAGCTCGCGCGACTGGGCTGGAGCCCGAGGACACCGATCGAAGCGGGACTCCGGCAAACCGTGGACTGGTACCGCGCCCACGAATCCTGGTGGAGGCCGATCAAGGAAAAGGACGGCGCATACCGGGAGTTCTACCGAACGCAGTACGAGCAGCGACTGGCCACCTCCTCGACCAGCGCCAAAGAGCCCGGGTGAGCCGGGAGACGGTAAACGGTAGACGGTAGACGACGTGACACAGACCTATCCGCCCAAGAACTCGTCTTCTGTCTTCCGTCTACCGTCTACCGACCTTCCGTGAGCGACTCCGCCGTCGCATCGCCGGAGACTCTCCCGGAGGTCCTGGCCTCGCCGCGTCCGCAACCGCGGGAGCGCAGGCGCGTGTTGGTGACCGGCGCGTCCGGAATGCTCGGCGCCGACGTCAGCACCGTCCTGGCCGGCGCCGGCATGACGGTCTTCGCCCGGCCTCGATCCGATCTGGACATCACCGACCCGGGGGCTCTCGATCGCGCGTTCCGCCAGCTGCGCCCCGAGGTCGTGATCAATTGCGCCGCCTTCACGAAGGTAGACGCCTGCGAGTCCAATCCCGAAGCCTTCGCGGTCAATGCGCAAGCGGTCGAGAGTCTCGCGGAAAGATGCCTGCGCGACGAGGTCCAGCTCGTCCAGATCTCGACGGATTTCGTGTTCGACGGGACCAAGCGCACGCCCTATACCGAAAGGGATCCTCCGGCGCCCGTCTCGGGGTACGGCCGGTCCAAGCACCGCGGGGAGACGGCGACGCTGACGGTTCCCGGCGGACTGGTGGTTCGGGCATCCTGGCTCTTCGGGCTCTCGGGATGGAACTTCATCGAAGCGATCCTGAAGCAGGTGGAGGAAGGAAAGAAACGGCTGAGCGTGGTCTTCGATCAGCGCGGCCGCCCGACGGCGACACCCGATCTGGCCGAGGCCATCCTCGCCCTGATGGACGCGGGGGCGTCGGGAGTGTGCCATTTCGCCAACCGGGGTGAAGTCTCCTGGCTCGACTTCGCGCGCGTGATTCTCGACTTCTCGGGCCACGCCGACGTGGAAGTGGAGCCGATCGACTCGGTGTCGCTCGGCCGTCCGGCGAAACGTCCCGCCTACTCCGTTCTGGACACGTCGCGTTATGAGACTCTGACGGGACGAACGATTCGGCATTTCACGAGCCCCCTCGCGGAGTATCTCGCGCGACGCGAACGTCCGGAGGCATGAGCCTGCGTCCGCCGGCTGAGTTCGTATCCTGCTCGATCCGGTCGACAGTCGACAGTCGACAGTCGACAGTCGAAGACACCGGGCCCGGGATTTCCAACTGTTGACTGTGAGCTGTCGACTGTCGACTCTTTCTCCGTCCGAGTGGAAACGCAAGGCGGTTCACGCCGGAATGGGTCTCTTTGCGCTGACTCTGCGCTGGCTCGACTGGAGAGTGGCGGCCGCGATTGCCCTGGCTGCGCTCCTCTTCAACCTCTTCGTCATGCCGCGAGTCGGACGCGGGATCTACCGCCATCCGGAAAAGAAACGGGACACGGGCATCGTGGCCTACGCGGCGATGGTTCTCGCGCTGATCGTGCTGATGCGCGACAGGTTCGCGCCCGTCGCGGCCGCCATCTGGGCGATGATGGCCTTTGGCGACCCTTCGGCGACGATCGCCGGCAAGCTGCTGGGCGGGCCGCGACTGCCCTGGAACCCCGAGAAGACATGGACAGGCACCTTGGCGAACTGGGGAGTCGCTGGTGTGTCTGCCGTTCTGGTTTTCCGCTTCGTCGCGGCGCGGCCCCTCGAACCTGCCGCCGTCGCGATCCTGATGGTCGGCGCGGCTGTCTACGCGTTCCTCGAGTCGATGCGAACCGGCGTCGATGACAACCTCGTCGCGGCGCTGCCGACGGCGCTCGTGGTTCTCCAGCTCGGATCGTCCTGGGTTTCCGGTCCACCCTGGCCTCACCGCACGCTCCTGGAGGTCGGCGCAGCGATCGCCGTGAACCTCCTCGTGGCAGGTATGACGCGCTGGCTCGGCCTGGTCTCGTCCTCCGGCGCGGTCGCGGGCGCCGCCTCCGGCACCCTCATCGTGGTCTGCGGCGGATGGGGAGACTATGCGGTTCTGTGGACCTTTTTCCTCCTCGGCACCCTCGCCACGAAATGGGGATACCAGCACAAGGCGGAGAAGGGGATCGCACAGGCGGACAGCGGCCGGCGAGGAGCCCTCCACGTGCTGGCCAACGTGGGTGTGCCGGTCGCCCTCCTGCTCGTGGGCGCGCGTCCCATCGCCTTCGCCGCCGCTCTGGCCGCCGCTCTGGCCGATACGCTCGGCACCGAGGTCGGGGGCCTCTATGGACGGCACCCTGTTTCGCTGGTCCGGTTTCGAGCGGTCTCTGTCGGAACTCCGGGGGGAGTTTCCTTGCCGGGCGCGATGGCGGGGTTTTTGGGCGCGGGATTGCTGGGAGCGGCGGCGTGCGCAGTGGGAGTCGTTTCCGCGCTCGCGATCGGCCTCGTGGCTGTCGCGGGACTCGCCGGATCTCTGGCCGAGAGCCTCGTCCAGGATTTAGGAGGGCGGCGCGGCGCGCGGGTCGATCATGAGTTCGCCAACGCCTTCAACACGTTCGTCGGCGCGCTCGTGGCTCTGGAGCTGGCGGCTTCGCTGGAAAAAGGAGGGCTGTTCCTCCCGTTGGCTGGCACATGAGAAGGACCATCCGACTCATTCGCCCCTTCACGCTGTTGCCGCCGCTTCTGGGCATCGTGTCCGGCGCGGTTTGCGGATTCGGCTCGGCCCACAATCCCGACCCGGCCAGGCGTGTCACGTGGGCCGTCGTCCTGACCGTCGCAATCGGATCTCTCTGCGCTTCGTTGATGAACGCCGCCTCCAACATCGTCAACCAGATCGCGGACCTGGAGATCGACCGGACGAACAAGCCGGAGCGGCCGCTCGTCACGAGGGAGATCTCGATCGACCGCGCCTGGATTCTCGCGATCTTCGGCTACCTGATCGCGATTCTGCCGACCTGGATCGTCGTGCCCTATCCCTATCAGACCCTTTCCGAGAGGCTCTCGGCTCCGCTCCCTCTTCACGCCGCGTTTTTCATCTACTGCATCGGCGCGCTGGCGACGTTCATCTATTCCTTTCCCGCCTTCGGCCGCACCAAGAGACATTGGCTCGCGGCCAACGCCACCATCGCGATCACCCGCGGAGGCCTTCTCAAGGTAGCAGGGTGGGCTTTCGTGGCCCCGGTGACCTTCTGGGAGCCCTGGGCCATCGGCGGGATCTTCGCGCTGTTTCTCCTCGGGACCGTCTCGACCAAGGACTTCTCCGACATGGAGGGAGATCGGGAACACGGCTGCGTGACGCTGCCGATCCGCTTCGGCGTCGCCCGGGCGGCGCGGATCATCGCTCCTTTTTTCGTTCTGCCCTGGATCCTGATTCCGATTCTCGCGTGGCTTCCCGATCCGGAGGGCACAGCGTCGTCTCTCCTGACAGGGAACCGCCCCTTGCTCACCGTCCTCGGAGTCGCGCTCGCTCTCTGGGGGCTCTACGCAGCCCGTCTTCTCCTGCGCAACCCGGAGGAGCTGGCGAGAACGGAAAACCATCCCGCCTGGACGCACATGTACCTACTGATGATGGCGGCGCAGGTCGGATTCGCCCTCGCCTACGTGTTTTGACGCATCGCGGCAATGTTTTCCGCCCGCTCCGCGTTACAATTGAATGGAGCAACCGGGCCATCCACCGAACCTAGCCTACAAAATGGATCAGGAAGCGACCGCCGAAAAACTGCCAGCCGCCGTCGTCGAAGAGCTCGGCTACCGCGTCCGCTGGAGCGGACTCTCGTTGACCTTCGACGAAAAGACGCTGAACGCTCTCGTGACGCGCGTCGCGGAGCGGATCGAGGATTTGAAAGACCTGCGCATCGAAGTCTCTTCAGGCGAGCTCGCCGCCACCCTCGTCGTGCATCGGTTCGGTGTTCCCCTGTCCGCCAAGGCGACTCTGTCCCAGCTGCGGCTGAAGGACGGTTTTCTCGCGTTCGTTCTGGACAAGGTGCAGGCCCTCTCCTTCATCCCGATTCCCGATCAGCTCTTGAGCTACCTCGTGGCGAAGGCGCCGCCAGGGCTCCTCACCTATTACCCTCAGGACCGCATCATGGTCGTGAACCTGAACGATTGGATGCCGCCCGGAGTCGATCTGTCTCTCGAGCGGACGGTCTTCCAGCGGGGCGCCCTCACCCTCCACTTCGCCGCGGGCTCCTATGACCTCTCGCAGGTGCTGGAGGCTGACTGGGAAGGGGAGGAGTAGTGGAGTTGTCAGTTATCAGTTATCAGTTATCAGTTCGATGGTGGCGAACGTTGACCAGATGCCAGGCTCTGATCAAAACTGAAAACTGAAAACTGAAAACTGAAAACTGAGAACTGCTACCTCAGCACCGCCACGAGAATCTTGCCGTCGCTGCGATAGAAATCTCCGCCGCCGTTGAGACTGGCGGTGACCTCGGTGCCCGGCAGGATTCGCAGTTTGTCCACCCGCCGGGTCGTGAGGAGATCCGCGACGAGCTTCGACCGCTCGGTGTCGACGTTTGGATCGATGTGGTGCATGACTTCTCCGGTGAAGCGGCTCATGCCCAGTCCCCTGTCGTAGGTTGCCGCTCCGAGCCAGACGGCCTGACCCGGTGACGGGACCGACATTCTCCAGAGCCGGATGTGGTGACGCCGGCGAGGGCTGCGTCCCGCGCTCTGCTCGAAGGCGAGGTCCTGAGGGCGCCGCGCGAGGTAGTGGGTGCTCATAGGAGCGGAGGGGTAGGACCGGTCGAAGAGAACGCTGTGCGCATCGCGCAGCCCCGAGCGGACCGTGATCGGGTCGGCGAGGGCCCAGCCGGCCGCCTTCATCGCAGCGATCACTTCTACCCGCGTGCCCAGAAACGCAACGTTGATCGGGTCCGCGGGAATCCCCTCGGCCGTGTAACTGATGGGGTGGGTCGTGGGAACGATCGCCCGGCTCGCGCAGCGGTGCCACGCTGCGGGCAGCAGCACGTAGGCCGTCAGCGCGTAGGCCGGCAGCAACAGAAAGACGAAGGGCACCAGCCGGGAAACCCAGGCGCGCAGGGATCTTGCGTTGGCTCGACGAATCGACCCGGAATGTGACATTTCGTTCAATGATAAAGCAATCTTCATGACGAGGCGATGAACGGGTCGCATTTCTGACCCCGGATGAGCGAGATTGTGTGCCCTCGGGTTTAACTCTCTCGGCGCCGGTCGCGCAGCGACCGCCTGCGTCGAAAGCCAGCTACAGATTCTTCCAGTACGGCTTCTGAATCTGCCGCACCTGGTCGATTGCCCGCTGGCCGTCCAGATTGGGTTCGGCCAGCGGCTCCTCGATGGGCTCCTCTCCCTGCAGCACGGACATGCAGGCCGCAGCGGATCGGGCGATCGCTCTTAAGTTGTAGCCTCCCTCGAGCGCGAGAACGACACGGCCGTGGGCGAGCCCGCAGAGGCGTTTCGTCATCCGCGCGAAACCCTCGGCCGTGACGCGCATCTGGCCGAGCAGGTCTCCGAGCGCCGCGTCGAAACCGCAGGAGACGAGCACGAGCTCCGGATCGAACTCCCGGGCGATCGGCAGCAAGATCTCGTCGAAGCAGGCGAGATATTCGGAATCTCCCATGCCTGCCGGCCAGGGCAGGTTTACGGTGCGACCGCGGGCTGCGCTCCCCCCGGTCTCTTGCGCCGCTCCCGTGCCCGGATAGAACGGCCATTCGTGCGTCGAGAAATACAGGACCGCCGGATCGTCCCAGAACGTGTTCTGCGTCCCGTTGCCGTGGTGCACGTCCCAATCCACGATGAGAACCCGCGAGAGACCGTCGGCCCGAGCCGCCCTTGCGGCGACCGCCACGTTGTTGAAGAGACAGAAGCCCATGGCGTGATCGGCCTCGGCGTGGTGGCCGGGCGGCCGGAGGAGCGCAAAACCGTTCTCAAGCGTGCCGCGCACGACCGCGAGGACGAGATCGATCAGCCCGCCCGCTGCCAGCCGCGCGGCCGTCGCGGAGTCGCGCGACGTGTAGGTGTCCGGGTCGAGCTCAAAGAAATCGCGACCGGCTGTGGCGTCGATTGCTCGGACGTGCTCGGCAGTGTGCACCGCGGTCAGCTCGGAATCGGTCGCCAGCCGTGCCGGAACGCGTCGGCAGAGCTTCACCAGGCCTTCCCGCTCGAGGCCGGTCTGGATCGCCGTGAGGCGGCCCGGGTGCTCGGGATGATCGTAGGGAGCGCTGTGAAGCAGGAACCGCTCGTCGAAAACCAAACCGGTCGCCATAAGGACGTCTCAGGTCTAAGGTCTCAAGTCTAAGGTTCGCTCGATCGATCGTTTTTCTTAGACCTTAGACTTTAGACCTTAGACCTTAGACCTTAGACCCAAAGCGCTACCTCGCGGACTGTTGCCGTACTTGATTGGCAAGCGCGGGACTTCGCGAGCACGTCTTCTCATTCACCAGGCAATCCGTGAGGGTTCGGCCGCAGCCACAGTCGCAGCGTTCGGTCGCGAGCCGGCTGAAATAGCGCGAGCGGGCCGGTTCCGAGATTCCTTTCCCAGCCAGCAGCTCCTCGCGTGAAGGAGCGGGCTCCCCGCGTCCCCGCGTCGCCCCGTCCCCCCGTCCGTTCTTCTCGGAAGCCGGAACGACTGAGGCAGGCGACGTCGCGCCGACCTTCCGTGCAGTTTTTTTCCAGATTCCCGTTCGCGCTCCCAAATACCAGAGCGCGCCTCCGAAGAGCACCGCATAGAGACAGACGAAGAGGAAGGCCGCGCCTGGGGGCCGGCGTCGGATCGTCTCCTCCGGTCCGACGACTCGAAACCGCGGTTCTTCTGGGGACATCGGGTCGCGCAAATGCCGGTCAGGCGCCGAGTGCTGCCGCCAGCTCCGTCGGGTCCGCGATTGGCCGCCGACAGGCGAAGTTCTCGCAAACATAGGCGAGGGCGCGGCCATCCCTGGGCTCGCGCGATTGCACGAGCGGGGATAGATCGGACAGGCTCCGCGCGGAATCCGCCAGGGCGACCACGCGATTCAAGCCGGGACTTGCGAAAACCGCGTCGCGAAGAGACTCGAAGTCCGGGCGGCCCGGCTCACCGGAGAGCACGATCTCTCTGGAGAGGCTCGACCGATAGTCGAGCGCGCAGAGCAGCCTCGGCACGGCTATGGGAGCTCGGTCCAGGTAACCCGACAGGCGAGCGAAGATGCGTTCGGACGACTCGAGATATTTCCGATCGCCGGTGAAGGAAGCCAGACGCAGCAGGTTCATGGCGGCGACGGAATTGGAGGAAGGGGTCGCGCCATCGAACGATTCGCGCGGCCGCACGGGCAAACCGCCGTGCCCCTCGTGCGAGAGGAAGTAGCCTCCGCGCGGGTCGGCGAAGCGCTCATCGAAGGAACCCTGAAGGGCGACGGCCTCTCGGAAATACCGCGCATCAAACGTAGCCTCATAGAGGTCCAGAAGGGCCTCGATCAGGTTGGCATAGTCGGAGGCGAACCCCGGAATGTCCGCCTGTCCCTTGCGCTCGCGGTGCAAGAGCAAACCGTCCCGCCGGCAATGCGCGAGAATCCGATCCGCCGCTTTCCGGGCGGCCTCTTCGTAGGCAAGCTCGCGCAGGAGACGGCCGGCGAGCGCGAAGGCGGAGATCGCCAGCGCGGACCAATCCGTCAGCAGCTTGTCGTCGGTTTGCGGCGGCACACGGCGCGAGCGTGCCTCGTACATCTTTGTGCGGGCCCCCGCGAGGAGAGCTCGGATCTGATCCTCGGTCCGGCCGAACTCCGACGCAAGCTCCGGGATGCTCCGGACGACCGAGAGGACCGTCTCCCCGTCTTCGAAGTTTCCGTGCTCCGTGACTCCGAACCGCGCCGCGACGATCGGCGCCGCATCCGCGCCGACCGCCTCCCGGAGTGTGCGCGGATTCCAGGCGTAGAAGACGCCTTCCTTCCCCTCGGAGTCGGCGTCTTGGGCGGCGAAAAACCCTCCCTCGGCGGGAGTCATCTCGGCGAGCAGATAGTCGAGCGTCTCGCGAGCCACGCGCAGGAAGTCGGCGTCTCCGAAGGCGCGGTGCGCGATCAGGTAGACGCGGGCCAGCATCGCGTTGTCGTAGAGCATCTTCTCGAAGTGAGGAACCAGCCACCTTTCATCCACCGAGTACCGGTGGAAGCCGCCGCCTACCTGGTCGTACATTCCCCCGGCAGCCATCCTGGAGAGCGTGGTCTCGACCATCGAACGCGCGGAGGCCTCACCCGTCCGCAGACCGTAGCGAATCAGGAACTCCAGCCTCATTGCCGGGGGAAACTTCGGCGCGCCTCCGAATCCCCCGTGGTCGGGATCGAACTGCGCGGCCAGAGACCGCGCCGCCGCCTCGAGAGGGGCGGGACCCACGGCGCCACCGACGGCGAGCCCTTCGGCGTTGGCGCGCACATGGGACAGGAGTTCATTTGCGGACTGCTCGAGCTCGGACCGGCGGCTCTTCCAGGCCTGCGCGATCGCGTTCAGCAGGGTCGGGAAGCCTGTCCGACCGTATCGATCCGCGGGCGGGAAATAAGTGCCGCCATAGAACGGCTTGCGGTCGGGCGTCAAGAAAACGGAGAGCGGCCACCCCCCGCTTCCCGTCATCGTTTGAACGGCCGCCATGAAGATGTCGTCGACGTCGGGACGCTCTTCCCGATCCACCTTGATCGCAACGAAGTCGCTGTTCAAGGCGGAGGCGATTCGCTCGTTCTCGAACGACTCGCGCTCCATGACATGGCACCAGTGGCAGGTCGAGTAGCCGATCGACAGGAAGATCGGTTTATCCTCTTTCTTCGACCGCTCGAAAGCCTCCTCTCCCCACGGATACCAGTCGACCGGATTGTCCTTATGCTGGAGAAGGTAGGGGCTGCTTTCGGCCGCTAAGCGATTACTCACGCTTCGAGCATAACGCCAGCGAGATGGAAAGGATTCTCTTTAAGCGAGGAGTGACGAGTGACAAGTGACAAGTGACAAGCATTGAACCCTCCGGTCACTCGTCACTCGTCACTTGTCACTGAGCTTCTACCTGGCAATCGCCGTAATCGTCACCTGATCGTCGCGGTCTCGAATGACGACAACGTCCCCCGGGCCCAGCTCGTCGAGCTTTCGCAGGAGATCCCGCGGGGAAAGACGTTTTTCTCCCGAAAGACTTTCCACCAGGGATCGGGGAACCCGCAGGCGAATCGTCTTGTCCCAATCGTCCCGCGCGACGATCTCCAGCGCCGATCCCTCTGAAGTGACTTCGATTTTGGCGTGTCCCTTCGATATGACGCCCGGTTTGCCCGGGGCGCTTTCATCGGCGGCGATCAGGATGTCGTGCGGCGTGACCTCTCCGCCGCTCCAATTGCTTCGCGCGTCCGCCCCGATGTCGGCCAAAGGGACGAAGGAAACGATCCGGGCCACCAGCGCGATCGGAACCGTGAAGGAGACGTGTTTGCGGGATCCCCCTTCGCTCTTCTCGATCTCGACCCGGTAGCCGGAGACCCGTTTCAGCTCCCGGGCAGGCCGCCGCCAGAAGGCCACGAAGAGCGCGACCAGCACGACGATTACGAGCCCCACCACGACGGCGCGGACTTCCTTCATGCCTGTCTTAACGAAAAGGGGGTCGGAATGTTCCTGCCCGCTTGTGATATTTTTCACAAGGTCGAGTCTCCCTTGAAGGGACGGAATGCCACACTTCATCACTGAAACCTGCATCGGATGCGGGGTCTGCGAAATCAAGTGCCCCACGCACACCATCACCGGCGACAAGGCCGAGAAGTACGTGATTCACGCGGACCGTTGCATCGACTGCTCTGTCTGCGCGCGCTACTGCCCGGTCTCCTGCATTGAGGATCAGAAGGGGGAGCTCGTCGAGAAAGTCAAGCCCCGGGATATTCCGAAGGCGATCGTGGATCGGGATCTCTGCACGGGCTGCGAGTTCTGCATCGACATCTGTCCGTTCGACTGTATCTATCTGATCGATGACCCTTTGCACGAGACCTTCCACAAGATCGCGGAGGTCGAGGCCGGTCCGTGCGTCTCGTGCCGGCTCTGCGAGACCGTCTGCGAGAAGGACGCCATCTTCGTTCCCAACCCCATCACCCAGGCCAAGCGGTATCTCCCCGTCCTGTGACCAACGAATCCCCGACCGATTCGCCCGCTCCTTCCGCTTACGAGGAAGCTGGGACCGAAGAGCCGCGCCGCGGGACCGTCACGCGTTTCTTCCTCCTGCCTTTGCTCGTGGTCGGAGCGGCGGTGGCGATCTTTCTCGTCTTCAACCTGATGACCTTCGAGCACCGCTCGCCGGCCGACTACCTTCAGGAAGTCCGCGGTGGAACCGCCAATCGGAGGTGGCAGGCGGCGTTCGAGCTCTCGCGATCCATCGGGCGCGTCCCTCCCGGCCCGGAACGGGTCGCTCTCACAGCGGAGACGCTGCGTATTTTCGAGGGGCTTTCTCCGAAGCGCCGCGAAGACGCTGCCGTCCGGCGCTATCTGGTCCTGGTGCTTGGAAAACTGCAAGGGCGGGAGGCGGTGCCCGCTCTTCTGTCTGCGACGAAGGATCCGGATCCGGAGACCCGGCTCTACGCGATCTGGGCCCTGGGCATGATCGGAGACGCGAGCGCGCTCGAGGCCGTTCTCGAAAGCTCTCAATCGGAGGACGCCGGAGCGCGCAAGATGGCTGCGTATGTCCTGGGCCGCCTGCGGGACCCACGAGCCGTGCCACGCCTTCGGGTGCTCCTGGAGGACTCCGTCGCCGACGTGCGCTGGAATGCCGCGATCGCGCTGGCGTCGCTCGGAGACCGTGCGGGAGTCGAAATCCTGCGGTCCCTTCTCGATCGCCAGTCGCTCTCCCGCCAGGCGACCTTGACCGCGGATCAGGCTGAGACCGCGATCGTGGGCGCCACCAAGGGTCTCGCGCTGCTGAGGGATCGGGACAGCCTGCCTCTGCTCGAGCGGGTCGCCAAGAACGATCCGAACCTGCGCGTGCGCTCCGCGGCGCGTGACGCGATCGAAGCGATCCGGGCCCCAGCGTCCGCGCCGGCGACGCCCGCGGCGCGCCTTGAGCCGTTGGAACCGGTTTTGGTAGTCTGAGGACTCAAACGATGGCCACGGTCAAGCAGCAGGAGCCGTTTTCCGAGCCCGACCTCGACCTCGACGGCACCACCCGGCGCTCCACTCTGAAGTGGATGACGCTCGCCTGGCTCGGCTTTACCGCCGCGACGGTGGCGGGGCTCACCGCGACCGTCCGTTTTCTCTTTCCCAACGTTCTCTTCGAGCCACCGACGCGCTTCAAGGGGGGAGATCCCTCGACCTACTCGATCGGGGTGGACGAGAGGTGGAAGGAGAAGTTCGGGGTCTGGATCGTTCGTTCGACCGATTCTATCTACGCGTTGGTCGCCGTTTGCGTGCATCTGGGTTGTACGCCCAACTGGCTCGCCGCCCAGAACAAGTTCAAGTGCCCGTGCCACGGCTCGGGCTACTACGTCTCGGGAATTAACTTCGAGGGCCCCGCGCCTCGGGCGCTCGAGCGAGCCGAGATCAGCCTCTCTCCCGACGACGGCCAGGTCGTGGTCGACAAGGCGACCCGGTATCTCTATGAGCGCGGGCAGTGGAGCGATCCCAAGGCCTTCGTCAAGATGGCATGACGGTCCCCCGCCGAGTTGTCAGTTGTCAGTTATCAGTTGTCAGTTTGGGGAAACGCCCTTTGCCACTGAGAACTGAAAACTGAAAACTGAAAACTGAGAACTCCGGAGGTCAGATTGGTTCCACGGTGGAAAAAGTGGCAGGAGTCGATCGCCGCGAGCCAGTTCTGGAAGTCCATCTTTCGGGTGGGCGTCCCCAACACCAACCGCAAACGTGTCCTGGCCATGCTGGGAAACGTCGTCCTCCATCTCCATCCGGTCAAGACGCGCAAGTCCGGTGTCAAGATGCGCTACACCTGGTGCGCGGGGGGAGTGACCTTTTTTCTCTTTCTCGTGTTGACCTTCACGGGCCTCCTCCTGATGTTTTATTACCGGCCGACCGTCGAGTACGCCTTTGTCGACATCCTCGACCTGCGCGAGCAGGTTCCTTTCGGGATCATGCGCGAGGTGCACCGGTGGGGCGCGCACGCGATGGTGATCTCGGTCTGGATCCACATGTTTCGCGTCTTCATGACGGGCTCTTACAAACCGCCGCGCGAGTTCAACTGGGTGATCGGAGTGCTTCTCCTGGTGATGACTCTGATGCTCTCTTTCACGGGGTACCTGCTTCCGTGGGACCAGCTCGCGATCTGGGCCATCACGGTCGGCTCGAACATGGCGTCGGCGACCCCGTTGATCGGCCTCCAGGGGCCGGGCACGGGTCTGCTCAAGATCGGCGATATTCCGCTCGTGACCTCGACCAACGATGCGCGGTTCGGTCTCCTGGGCGGACGTTTCGTCGGCGCGGGAGCGCTCCTGCGCTTCTACGTGCTCCACTGCGTCGGCATCCCGCTGATCGCCGCGTTCCTGATGGCGGTCCATTTCTGGCGAGTGCGGAAGGATGGGGGGATCTCTGGACCGGTGTAAGGAATCGGGCGCTAGGCGATGGGCCCTAGGCGCTAGGCGGACCCGGAAGGAGGTCTGCCTGGTTCCTCGACTCGGATTTCGCCCAGCGCCGAGCGCCGAGCGCCCAGCGCCCAGGAATTGATCCATGCCCCTCATCAATTTCCTCAAGTCCGTCATCAACTTCATCTCGGCGCCCCAGTACCTGGTGTCGTTGATGCTCATGGTGGTGCTGGCCGCTCTCTACTGGCGGCCTCTCTGGTCGAAGAAGGGGGGCGTCGCTCTCTTCAGTCTGCTCGCCCTGGGAATCGGCCTCTCCTACCTCGATCGGAACTTCGCCGCGGTCGCGACTTTGCCCGACAACGTGCCGATCGTGGCCATGATCTTCCTCGTGGGCTTCTTCTTCTGGTACGCGATGCACCAGGCCTACGAGAACGACCGGCGCGTCGCGGCAGGACTACCGACCATCGAGGGGCAGGATTCGGCGACCAAAGTCTTCTCCTGGCCGGATCTGGTCTACGTCGAGCTCATCTGCCTGGTTCTCGTCACCGCGGTCCTGATCGTCTGGTCGATCGTCCTGAAGGCCCCCCTGGAGGAGCCGGCCAATCCAACTGACTCTCCCAACCCCGCCAAGGCGCCCTGGTACTTCCTGGGGCTTCAGGAGATGCTCGTCTACTACGATCCGTGGCTCGCGGGAGTCGTGCTTCCCTCGCTCATCATCGTCGGCCTAATGGCGATCCCCTATATTGATACGAATCCCAAGGGCAACGGCTACTTCACCTTCCGCGAGCGCAAGTGGGAGATCTCGGTCTTCATTCTTGGCTTCATCGTCCTCTGGTGCTCGCTGATCGCTCTCGGGACGTTTCTGCGGGGGCCCAATTGGAACTTCTTCGGGCCTTACGAGTTCTGGGACGTGAACAAACTCGTTCCGTTGAACAACATCAACCTCTCCGAGATCATCTGGATCAAGCTGCTGCACCACCGGATGCCGTCGTTCTGGCTCTTCCGCGAAATCTTCGGGCTCGCCCTCGTCGGCTTCTACCTGGGCGCGCTGCCTCTGGTGTTCTCGCAGACGCTGCTGCGGCGCTTCTACGAAAAGATGGGAATGGCGCGCTACCTGATCGCGGTCAACCTGCTCCTCATCATGGTGTCGCTGCCGATCAAGATGTACCTGCGCTGGATCTTCAACCTGAAGTACGTCGTGTCGATCCCGGAGTTCGCGTTCAACATATGAAACAGAACGGGACTCGGGACTGGGGACTGGGGACTCGAACCATGGCGTTCAGGCCTTCCGAGTCCCGAGTCCCGTGTCCCGAGTCCCGCGCATAGCGCCATGCCCCGCAAACCTCCTGCCGAGCCGATCGATCATCACTACGACATTCCGAAGTTGAACCGCGTGTTTCTGGCGGTCGGCGTCGTGATGACGGTGGTGTTTGTCTGGATGGTCTGGGCCGATTACAAGCGGGATTGGAAATTCTTCCAGAAGACCTTCCTGAGGCTCGATCGGGACATGACCCGGCAGGCCGCCCAGGCGGCGCGGGAGAAGGCCTACGGAGAGGCTCGCGACCGGCTGCGATCGCAGCTCGCCGGAGCGCGCGAGGAGATCGCCGCGCATTCGAAGACGCTCGTCCGGCTGAACAATCGGTTGAAGCAACTCGATCCGAAGATTTACGGCGCCGATCAGGACGCGAAGTTCCTGAAGGCCTCCTTCGACGCGGCCCGGTACAGCTACGAGGACGACCTCGCGAACCACCCGAAGGCCGCGCCCAAGAGCGGGCGCGAGGTGAGAGACCTCGAAAAGAAGCTCGAGGCCGCCAACCTGCGCCTGGCGACTTTGAAGAGGGAAGAGGACGCGGTCAAGGACGAGATCAAGAAGATCACGGCGCGGCGCGACGAGGTCCAACTCTCGATCGACAAGCTCTCGGCGGACTACAAACTGGCCCGGCAGAAGGCCGACAGCCTGAAGCAGGACACGATCTTCCAGCTGCGCAATTCCGCGATTCTCGACATGGTCAATCCGTCTCTGCGGGTGCAGCAGGTTCAGCTTCCGGAGCATTTCAACGACGTCAACTTCATGAAGATCCCTCGGGTGGACCGCTGTACGACCTGCCACATGGCTGCGGACCGAAAGGGGTTCGAGAAGGCCTCGCTCGACGATCTCGTCGCCAAGCATCCGAGCCTGAAAAAGGCGGTGGGCGACGGCGTCGTTTTCACGACGCATCCCCGGTTGAACCTGATGGTCGGGAGCGAATCTCCCCATCCGGTGGGCGCGTTCGGATGCACGCCCTGCCACGGCGGACGCGACCGGGCGTCCTCGTTCTGGTCGGCCGGTCACTCCGCCGAAACCGAGCGAGAAGAAAAAAGGTGGGAAAAGAAGTACGAATGGGAGTTCGACAAGTTCAACGAAACCCCGATCCTCCCGTTGAAGTACGCGGAGGCCGGCTGCTACCGCTGCCACGCCGACGAGGCGAACTTCCGCGAGGCGCCGACGCTCGACGCCGGGATGCGGATCGTCGAGAGCGTCGGCTGCTGGGGTTGCCACCGGATTGAAGGGCTCGAGAAGCAAAACCTGCCGAAGGTCGGCCCTTCGCTGGAGAAGGTCCGCGCGAAGGTGACCAAGGACTGGGCGACCCGCTGGGTGATGAACCCCGCCTCGTTCCGCGCCAACACCAAGATGCCGACCTTCTTTTACCTGGAGAACTTCGTCAACGTCTCGGGGGATCACAAACCGACCAAGGCGCAGGCGGAGATGAATCGGCGGGGGCGGGTGGAGAACGACGTCATGGTCAACTCGATCGTGGCGTACCTGTTCGAGAAGTCGAAGCCCGCCCCGGTTCCACCCGCGCCCGGCCGCGGCGACGCGGCTCGCGGAGAGAAGCTGATCGCCGAGCGCGGCTGTTTCGGCTGCCACATGATCGACCCGCGCAGCGACGCACCGCGCGATCTCGTCGGGACGTACCGCCAGTTCGGTCCGAACCTCGCGGGCGTCGGCTCCAAGGACTCTCGCGATTGGATCTATCAGTGGATTCTGGATCCGAAGAAGTGGAACCCCGAGACCAAGATGCCGAACCTGCGCCTGACGACCGCGGAGGCGCTCGACATCGCCGAGTACCTCTCGACGTTGAAGGCTCCTGCCGGGTTCGAGAAGGCCGCGCTGCCGCAGACGGATCCCAAGGTCCTGGACGACATGGCGTTCTACTTCGAGACGGCCACAAAGACCCGCTTCGACGCGCGCGCGGAGCTCGACCGGATGGACATCCACACCAAAGAGGTCTACACGGGCGAAAAGCTGATCGCCCAGACCGGCTGCTTCGGCTGCCACAAGATTCCGGGGTTCGACGACGCCAAGCCGATCGGCACCGAGCTGACGGAAGAGGGCTCGAAGGCCGTCCACCGGCTCGACTTCGGCTTCGTGCACCTGCCGCATACACGCCAGGATTGGTTCCGCACGAAGCTCCACAACCCGCGCATCTACGATCGCGACCGGGCGCGCGGCTGGGAAGAGAAGCTGCGCATGCCGAACTTTCGTTTCTCCGACTGGGAGCTCGAC
>Ga0070698_100000728_pt1 | contig 35348 bp, 35 predicted proteins | sample KBSK1502metaG_FD_65477 | JGI IMG/M metagenome (GOLD analysis project Ga0070698, IMG submission 65477) | Corn, switchgrass and miscanthus rhizosphere microbial communities from Kellogg Biological Station, Michigan, USA - KBS K1-50-2 metaG | ecosystem: Host-associated > Plants > Roots >... | reverse complement strand
CGACGGCGCGATGCCCCCGCACGACGATATCGCGATGCGCCCGCGCGACGATGTCGCGATGTCCCAGCGCGACAATGTGGCGGTCGAGCTCAAGCGCGACTATATGGCTCGCGAGCTCGAGCGACTCGCGGCCGCGGTCGCCGCGGCGGATCATCACGCCGCCGCGCTGGCTGCGACACTCGCCGCCGACGCGGATGCCCGCGTGCGACGAGCGCGCGCACTGGCCGAGCTTTCGGTCGCCGAGGCGAGTGCCGAAGTCGATCGCGTGCTCGGGCAGGTCATCGGCTCGCACGACGGCAAGTTGTTTCGCAGCTTCGCGCAGAGCCTGACACTCGATGGGCTACTCGCCGTCGCGAACTCGCACCTCGAAGAGCTCGTTCCGCGCTACCAGCTCGAGCGCGTGCCCAAGCACGACCTCGAGCTGCAAGTCATCGACCGCGATCTCGGCAACGATGTTCGATCGGTGCAGAGCCTGTCAGGTGGCGAGAGCTTCCTCGTCTCGCTCGCGCTCGCGCTCGGCCTATCGTCGATGTCGGCGCACGATGTTCGCGTGCGGACACTGCTCATCGACGAAGGGTTCGGCACACTCGATCCGTCGACACTCGATAGTGCGCTCGCGGTACTCGATGCGCTGCAAGCGACCGGTCGCCAGGTCGGCATCATCTCGCACGTGCCGGCACTCGTCGAGCGCGTGCGGGCGCACGTGCGCGTATCGCCGAAGGGTGGCGGCCGCAGCGAAGTCGTCGTCGCGCAGGCATAGCGCCCTACAGCAGCCGCGCCATCACGAAATCATCGAGGTACGTGTCGCCTTCGCGGATGAAATTGCGGCGGCGCCCCTCCAGCACGAAGCCGAACGCCTCGTACAGCCGAATGGCAGGCTCGTTGCGAACATAGACGTAGAGCTCGATCCGCGTGATCTCGACCTTCGGTGCCCACGCGATCGCTTCGGTCAGCAGCGCTCGACCGACTCCGCGCCGGCGCCAGGGCTGCTTCACCGACATGCCAAGCGTCGCGACGTGGCGGACGGCGCGCCGTGGCGAGATCGCCTTGATCGACAGCTCGCCGACGAGCTTGCCCTCGGCGAGCGCCACGAGCATCCGCGCGCGCGGCGCCGCCGCGAAGTCGGCGAGCATCGCGCGCTCTTGATCGAGCGTCACGATCTCATCGGCGGCGAGCGGGATGTTGATGCCGGGCTCGGCCGCAAGCTCGGCGAGATGCGCGACGAGGGGTGCGGCATCTTCGGGCTTTGCGTCGCGAACGGTGATCATCGCGTCAGCCTACGATGCGCATCGCTTCGAGTGCGAGCGCGCCGAGCGAAAACGCGAGGCGTGCGCAGATCGGTGCGAGCACACTGCGACCACCGGCGATGTACATCCAACCGAGGCCAATGCCGAACACGCCAGCGCCGACCCGCATCGCGATGTCACCATCGGTGACGACAGCATCGGCGACAGCCCCGAGGAGCACGGCGACGATACGATGCGCGCCCAGCTCGAGCGCGCGCTCGACGATCCAGCCGCGCAGCACCAGCTCGCTCGCGGCCGCACTCGCGCCGACGACGACCGCGACGAGCGCGAACGTCGAGATATTTCCGCGCACGACCGGATACGTCGACCACTGCACCGCGTAGTCGGTGATGCGCTCGATCGCCGGCGTGCCGGCGACGACCGCGAGCACGAGCGCGAGCGTGCCTGCCGCGACACCGATCGCGGCATACAGCGCCGGACCCTTGCTCACCTCAGCCCAGCTGCGGCCGCGCAGCCATAGCGACGCGCTCGCGACCACCAGCAGCGGCACCGCGGCCGGTAGCGGTAGTGGAATCACGCACGCCGCGACAAAGAGCGCGACCTCGAGCGGCACGAGCCGTCTCATCAGCTACACCGTACCCTGCTCCAAGCTTGGGTGAAAAGTGCACGCAACATCGCGAAGGGTCATGCTGTCTGGGTCTTTGATGAAGCGGATCATCGCGCTCACCGTCTGTTTGCTCGCCGCCCCTGCCCTCGCCGAGCCATCGCAAAAAGAGCTCGACGCCCGCGCGAAGCAGCTCGAGCAAAAGCTCAAGGGCCAAGGGTACACCGTGCTCGTCGAGCCGCCGTTTGTCGTCGTCGGCGACTCGCCCGCCGGCGAGGTCAAGCGCGTGACGACCGGGTTTCTACGCACGAAGGTTGCCCTGCTCGAGAAGGATTTTTTCGCGAAGCGCCCCGACAGGCTCCTCGAGGTCTGGCTGTTCCGCGACGAGAAATCATTTCGCAAAGGCGCGAAGAAGTTCTTCAACGACAACCCCGACACGCCGTACGGCTACTACTCACCCGATGCAAACGCGCTGATCATGAACGCGTCGGGGCTCGGCACGCTGTCGCACGAGCTCGTGCATCCGTATATGGAAGCAAACTTCCCCGACGTGCCGTCGTGGTTCAACGAAGGCCTCGCCTCGCTGTACGAGCAGCCGAGCGAGCGCAAAGGACACATCGTCGGGCTGCCGAACTGGCGACTGCCGAATCTCAAGCGCGAGATTCGCGCGAACAAGCTGCCGAAGCTGCAGGCGTTGCTCGGCACGACGCGCGATGGCTTCTACGAAGCGAATTACGACTCGTACGCATACGCGCGCTACATCGTTTACTACCTGCAGGAGCAGGGCAAGCTGCAAGACTTCTACAAGAAGTTTCTCGAGGACAAGAAGGACCTGACGGGCGCGACCGCGCTGCAAGCTGTCCTCGGCGAGAGCCTGGAGAGCTTCGAGCCGAAGTGGCGCAAGTGGGTGCTCGCGATTCCGTACAAACGCTAAGACGCGCGTTTGCCCGGAACCGGCAATTGCTTCGTGAGCTCGTCCGGAATGCCCCAGCGATAGACGGCGAAGCCCGTGCCCATCGCGATCGCGATCAACAGCAGCCACAGCAAGATGCTGCGGCCCGCACCGTGTCGCTTCATCATCGCGGCGCCGACTCGTGGCGTCGAGAATGCGCGACCCTTCGTGTGCTTGCTCGGCTGCTCGAGCAGCTTGATCAGCTCGGTGACACCGCTGCGCTCGTGACCGGGCTGCTGCGTGAACGCCCACTCGATCCATTCGATCACCTGCGCGTTCGTGACGGAGGTCTGCAGCTCGCTCGCGACATTGTTGAGCGCGGTGCGCATCGCAGCGGCGGTTTGCCAGCGGCGCGCCGGCAAGCGTTCGAGCGCCGTCATCACGACCGCATCGAGGTCGCGCGGCACGTCGAGGTTGTAGCGCGACGGCGGCGGAATCGGCGCGTGGCGCACGCGATCGATGACCTTGAGATCGTCGTCGGCATCGAACAGCATCCGGTTCGTGAGCAGCTCGTGCGCGACGACGCCGAGCGCCCAGAGATCGCAGCGCGCGTCGAGCTGACCCGCCATGTACTCGGGCGCCATGTAGCTAAACTTACCTTTAACGGTGCCGACCTTCGTCTGCAGGCTGGAGTTCGCGAGCTTCGCGACGCCGAAGTCGATGAGCTTCGCGAGCCCCGTGTTGGAGATGATGATGTTTGGCGGCGAGACGTCGCGATGGACGAGCCCGAGCGACGTGCCTGTCTCGTCGACGAGATTGTGCGCGTAGTCGAGCGCATCGCAGATCTGGATCAGCATGTTGAGCGTGATCGGAAATGGAATGATGCCGACCGTCGATTTGCACTGGCGGATGAGCTGGCTGACGGTCGGTCCCGGCACGAGCTCCATCGCGATGAAGTACGTGTCGCCGACTTTGCCGAAATCGTAGGTCTGCGCGATGTTCGCGTGGCGCAGATGCGCGACGAGCCGCGCCTCGCGAATGAACGATTGCACGAGGTCGGGGTTCTCGGCCGCGTGCGGCAGCAGGCGCTTTAGCGCGACGCGCTTGCGAAGACCGCGCGACTCGGCGATGTGAACGGTCGCCATGCCGCCGACGCCGAGCTGCTCGTAAACGAGATACGAGCCGAACTCCTCCGGCGAGCTCACCGCCCCATCGTACAAGTTTCGCTCGCACGGCGGGCGGCAATCGCGTATCGAAAGGTGTGCGGAACTTTCTGGTGCTACTCGCGGCGTGCAAAACAGCGCCCGAGCCCGCACCGATCGAGAACCGCACCGCCGCGCCGCCGCCGGGCGCGTGCATCGTGCAGGGCCACGTCCACGACGCAAAGACGAACGAGCCCGTCGCCGGGGTGACGCTCGTCCTCGGCGAGCGCGAAAACGCGATCAGCGACGAGCACGGCGCGTTCAAGATCGCAATGGCGGGCACACCGACCGTGCTCGACGTCTATTACCTGGACTTCTCGTGGAAGCGCCGCATCGACTGCGGCTCGACGATCGAGCTGCGCATGCTGCTCGAGCCGCCGGGCCCCGCGCTGTTATGACAGCTGCTCGGGCGCGGCGAATAGCTCGGTGAGCCGCGCGGCGAAGCGGCCGGCGGCCGCGCCGTCGATCAAGCGGTGATCGAACGTCGCGCACAAACGAAGCACCGGGCGAACCTCGACGGTATCGCCGATGGCCCACGGGCGTGGCCGCACTTCCGGAACGAGGATCAGCATCGGGCAGCGCGCGAGCGGCACGAACGGAGCGAACGCGGCATCGATGCCGAACATGCCGACGCTCGTCACGATCGCCGAGCCGAAAGGATCGCGTGGCATCCCCTGCGCCGGCAGATCGACGTGGAGCTCGTTGACGAGCACATCGGAGAGCCACGTCGCGGGGCGCGCGAGCCACCACGGCACGGCTTTGAGCAGCGAGCGACTCTTCTGATAGCTCGCATCTGCGCCGTTGCGGATCTTGCCGGCGCGCTCGGCGATCTCGCGCGCGATCGCGACGAGCGATTTTGCATCGGCGTGATCGATCCGCGCACCCGACAGATCGCGCCCGGTCGCGACGGTGACGAACACATCGATCGAACCGCGTTGCTCGAGACGGCCCCAGAAGCGCACCTTGCCGTTGACCTCGGGTTGATCGCGCAGCGCGAGCGCGACCGCGCGCGCGACGAGATGCGTGATTGTCAGCCGCACGCCGGCCTGCGCTTCGTGGCGCGCGAGGAATGCGAGCGCAGCCGTCGCATCGACATCCATGCTGCCGTAGATCGACGGATCGCGCGGGCTCCGCCACATCGCCGCCGCCATGCGGCGAAATGAGGGCACGTTCTCGACAGGTGTGAACTGCGTCGTCATGCGAGCTCCTTGATGGTCGCGTGATGAAATCCGAGGCGCGTGTCGGCGAACCGACCGAGGTGCTTGTAGAACGCGCGCATCGGCGGAAACGGCACCCGCGCGTGCACGCGCAGCTCGGGATAGCGATAGACGATCACTTCGTTGAGCCCGCGATGCGCCGACAACAGAAAGCGCTGATCCGGCGACAGGCCGAGACCGTAGCTGCCATCGAGCGCGCTGCCGCCGGTGATGCGCATCGCCTTGAGAAACCAGTGCGTGGCGTCGGGCAAGTTGACGCGCGACAGCGTCTCGACAAGATTGCCGACACCGACGCGCCAGTTGCGTAACTGGTCGCGCGGCCGCGGCCGCTCGTCGATGAACGATACGTGGCTGAAGTCGGCGAGCCGCACGCGCGCGAGCACACCCGATGCGCAGCAGTTGTAGACGACCTCGTCGTTCGTCACGACGACATCGCTCGTCAGCGCGCCCGGCATATCCTTCGGGATCGCGAGGTGCCGCGTCACGCGCGCGCTCGCCGCATCGATCTCGAACAAGTAATTCTTGAAGTGAGCGATCGCGTATTCGGTGAAGTCGCCATCCTGCGGCAGACAGCGCTGCGTCGGCACGTAGCAGACGTCGCGCGTCGGGTGACTGCCGAGATGCCACGCAGTCGCCGGCAACGCGACGATGCGCGCCGCACCGCTCGCGAGATCGAAGATGCCGATCTGATTTGCGTACGTGTGATCGACATCCATCGCGCCGTACATGAGGTACTTGCCCGATGGCGAACGCTTGATCGCGTGCGGCAGCGTGACGCCATGCGCGCCGAGCGGCTCGGGATGCTCGAGGTCGGCGAGCGAGAACCGCCAGAATTCGGCGCCGATCGCGGTGACGAACGAGTCGTCGTCGAGCCACACGACGTGGGTCTGGCTCTCGTAGAACAGCTTCGGCGCGCGAAACCGCAGCGTCGAGAAGCGCGCGACCTCGGCGAGTGTGCGCGGATCGAAGAACAATAGCTGCTGTGACAGATTGCCGAGAAAGCCGAGCTTGCCGCTTGGCGATAGCTGCGTCGCGTGGCCGCCCGCGATGCCGTCGAAGAACTTTACCTCGGGCTCCCACGCATCGCGCTCGGGATCGCAGTGCAGCCGCGCGATTCCGGCAAATCCCTCGAAGCCGTTGAGGCCGTGACCATCGAGGGCGATGAAGAAATCGAAGCTCATGCCCGCGGTGGTAGCGCCGCCGCCGCGCAAAGACTGCTACGGCGACGCCAACCACTTACATGATCGCGCCACCTACTCGATCGTGATCGTGACGGGCTTCGTCCAGGCCTTGTCCTCGGCCGTGTAATAGAGGTAGGCCGAGCTCGCGGGTGCTTCGTACGCGCCCGGCACGGTCGCGAGCAGGTTGAGATCGACATCCTTCTTTGCCGACGGCGGCAGCGCGCGCCAGTACAGGATCACTTCGCGCGGCCGCGTCTCGTAGAAATCGATCAGCCCCTTATCGCGCAGCTCCTTGAGCTGCCACGTCTGGAACACGAGGCCACCGGGGATGCCGATGCGCGCGAGCGTCATCGGGATGCCGCCGGTGGTCTTGTTCTCGATGTGCGCGCGCAGCGTCACGCCATCACCCATCTTCGCGCGCGTCTTCAAGAGCTGCGTCGCGACCGAGACCTTCGCCTGCGGCGCGGTGTCGGGCTGTGCCGAGCGATATTCGACCGCCACCGAGTACGGCAGCGACGCCGAGCTATCGAGACGGACCTCGATCGCATTCTTGCCCGGCTGCAGCTTCTTGCCGAAGTCCTTCCACACGAGAGCGCCGCGCCGGCCCTTATCGAACGTCAGCGTGCCGGCTTCTTTGCCGTTGACGATCAGCGTCGCGCGGCCAGGCGCCGCCATCTGCTTTGCGTATTCGCTGTACGCCGAGAGCGCCTTGAGGCCGAGGATCGTCGCCTGGGTGTTGCCCCACGAGCCGTAGCCACTGCGCTTCGTGTTGAGGAAATCCACCGCGGCGCGAATCTGCGTCTCGTATTCGCGATTCGGCGAAGCCTTGATCAGCGCGAGCGTCGCGAGGGCCGTCGTCTCGATGTCGAGCGACTCGCCACCCGACATCGTGATCGATTCCTTCGCACCGGAAAAGATTCCGCCCTTACCCTGCAGGCCGGCGAGGCGCTTGACCATCGCCGCCGTATCGGCCGCCTTCGGTGCGGTGACGAGGTTCGTGTTCGCGGCAAGCGCGAGCAGATACGGATCCTTCGTCTCGGCGCCGAGCTTCTTCTGCGCCGCGAGCTCGGCCGTCATACCGTTCGTGCGCTTCGCTTCCGACAGCGCCCACATGATGTACGCGTCCGTCGTCGCCGGGCCCGCGCGACCGAACGAGTCGAGCGCTTGCGAGCTGCGTTGAAAGCCGCCCTTGTTATCGCGGCGACTCATCAGCCAGTTCGCCGTACGTTGCACCATCGACGGATCGACGTTGTAGACCTTCTGCATATCGGCGAACTCCATGAGGCCGTATGCGGTCAGCGCCTCGTGACCCGGCGTGTGACCGAACCACTCGTAGCCCTTCTCCGGCGTCTCGTAGCCGGTGAGCAGCTTGTAGCCCTTCTCGAGCGTCGTGCGCGTCTTCGCGACGAGCTTCTTATCGGCCGCCTCGTTCGACGCGAGGTACGCCATGATCATCACGTTTGGATAATTCGTCGACGACGCCTGCTCGAAGCAGCCGCCCGGCTCGCGAATCATCGCGTCCATGCCCTGCGTCATCGCGGCGACAGGCGATGGATACATCGTCAGCGTCGCGTGGATCGAGCCGGGCAGCGCGCCCGGCAGCTCGAGCACGTGACGCGCTGGCTCGCCCTTCTTCGCGGTGCCAGCAGCAGACGCTTCGATCGGGAAGCCCCGCGGCACGACGCGGATCTTCTTCTTGACCTCATCGCCAAAGCCCGGCGCCGTCACCTTGATCTTCGCATCCGACTCGCCATCGCTCGCGATGACCTCGAGCGGCACGAACACCGTGCGCTTCTGCTTCGCATCGAGATGGATCTTGCCCGACGGATTCGTCTTGACCTTGAACGCGCGACCAAACGTCGCCGTCAGGTTCGCGTCGAGCGCGCCGTCGGTTTCGTTCGACAGCGTGATCGGCAGCTGCACCGTGTCACCCGACGTGACCTCGACCGGAAGCTTCGTGTCGACCGTCAGCGGCAGCTCCGAACGGAACGTCGCGTGACCACCGCCCGGCGCGCCGCTCGCCGAGAAGCCCTCGGCGGTTGCGCGGAATGACGTCACGGCATCCGACGTCACGAACGACACGAACGCATCGCCGTTGCCGTTCGTCTCGACGCTCGAGTTCCAGTAGATCGTCTCGCGGAAATCGGTGCGCGGCCCTTCGAACGGCTTTTCATATTGCGGCACCGGAAACACGCGCACCGGCGCCCAGCCGTTGACCTCTTGCAGCGGCATCGCGCGACCGGCTGCGATGGCACCACCGCCGCCACCTCGCCCGCGCATACCCGCCTCGAGCTTGACGCCCTTGCCCGGCATCACCGGCGGCTTCGCGACGATCGCGTGGCCCACGACAGCCGGCGGCGTCGCGGCCGGCGCGGCTTGCTGCCGAGCGGGTCCCGCGGCGTGAGGCTTCATCGCGCCACCAACCGGCTTGTTCTCCGCCGGCTTCGGCATCGGCCTCGGCGCTGGAGCCGGCGCGCGCATCGGCTCCGCCATCGGTGCTTCGGGCGCCATCATCCTGTCCATCGCGACGCCGGGGGCGCCGTCCATGTCCATCTTCGCCGCAGGGCGTTTCTTCATCTCCTTCTGGCGCTTCTGCATCTCATTGCGCCAGCGCTCTTCTTCCTTGCGCGCTTGCTCTTGCTGCTTCTTGATCTGCGCGGCGTACTCCTTCGTCATCACGTTGACGACAATCGTCGAGATCGAGCCGCTGGCGATCGTCACCGCGGCCTTCGTGCTCGCGAACGCGCCGCCTGTCGTCAGCGTGCACGAGCCTTCCGGCAGCCCGCTGATCGAGAAGTGACCGCTTCCATCGACGCGCGCGCTCTTGTGCACGCCGGCGCACGCGATGTCGATCGTCACGCCCGTCGCGACCTTGCCTGTCTGATCGAGCACGGTTCCCTCAACACCGCCGGTCGCCGCGTGAGCAACCCCTGCTGCTGCGAGGAGGATAAATGCGATGCGCTTCATGGTTACTTTCCCCCTTGCAGCGGCACGCGCTGCCATTCGAACCGGCGATAGCCGCGTGTCGCGAGCAGCGCGTCGAGCGCGGCCACGGCGTCGGGCTTCTCCGAGAAGTAGTAATTCGGCTCTTCGATCGGATCTTGTTCTGTCGCGCCGAGCTCCGATTCGAGGAGCAGGTGCGCGAGGATCTTCGAGCTCTTGTCGTCGGCGTAAGACAACACGGTGTCATCGACGACCGCGACCGCGACGTTCGCCTTCACGGGCTTGCCGCTTGCGTCGGTCGTGTGCACGCGCAGCTTCACGCGATCGCGTGGCTGGTACGATTTGCGATCGGCGGTCAGCGTGATCTTCAGCCCGGGCGCACCGTGGAAGATCAAGCGCTCGGCGAGCGGCTCGAGCTTGTCGCTGAACAGCGTCACGCGCACGGGGCCCTGCACGCTGCGCGCGATCGGCAGCTCGACGAGTGTCGGCCGACCTGCATCGACATCGAACGCCCCGCCGGCGAGACGATTCTCGCGCAGCGTCGCTTCGACCTCGACCTTGCGCTTCGTCTTGCAAATCACACCAACGCGCAGGTGCTCCGGCTTCTGCTCGACGGCGCGTACGACGCAGCCATCTGCCTTCGCCGCCGGCACCTCGGCCGTCGTCACGATGTTCGTCGGCTTCGTGATCTCGACCTTGTATTTGCGGTCCGCCGCCGGCGTCAGCTCGAAGCTGCCCATGCCGTCATGCACCGACTTGAACTGCGAGACGAGCTGACCGCGATCGTCGACGACGCGGCCTTCGATATCGGCCGGCTTGCCGAGCGGATTTTTCGACATGAAGTACACGCGCCCCGGCACACCCGCGATGAGGTCGCCGCCTTCGGGAAAGAGCGAGAGCTGCATCGTCTTGAGCACGATCGGGATGCGCTTCTGGATCGTCTCGGTGACGCCGCCGTCTTCGACCATGACAGCGAGCAATCCGTCGCCGCGCGCGATCTTGCTCGGCAGCTTGAACTTGACGATCGCCTTGCCGTCCTTATCGGTCTTCTGCGAGAGCCGCGAGACTTCGGCATCGTCGAGCGTGACGACAGCGGTGAACGGGCGATCCGCAAATACCTCGCCGCTCTGCCGCTTGATCTCGACCGACGCGGAAACCTCGTCGCCTTCGCCGTACGCCTTGCGCAGCAATTCGAGTTGCTTCATCAGACGCGGCGCTTCGTACGTGTTGATGATGATCTTCTTGAAGTCGTTCGCGCCGTAATCGCTGAATAGCTTGACCGTGTATTCGCCGCCTTCGATCTCGGGTGCGAGCGCGAAGTCATTGCGTGCGACGCCGTTGAGCGCGAGCACACGCTTTTGCGCGACGATCGCGCCGCGCGGCGAAACGAGCTGCATCGTCAAACCGACCGATGGTTTGCCCTGCCCTGATTTGGCCGCGCGCAAATCGGCGCGAAACCAGATCGTCTCGCCAGGCTGATACATCGGCTTGTCGGTCTGGATGTACGTCCGCTGGGTTTGAAGCGGCGCGAAGTAGTTCTCGAGCGATTTGTCGAGCGCTTGCGCCTTGTCGAGAGATACCGGAGCTAACCCCGCGAACTTGTCAGCTGACGGTCCTGCGTCCGTCCTGCTGCAGCCCGCGATCGCCACCCCAAGCAGCAAACCTTGGATGCCCTTCATGAGTACCCAAGTACGCGCGACCGGGGCAAAAGGTCTAGTCTTTGCGCGTGCGCTCTGCCGCCGACGTCGAGGATTATCGCGACGATCCGACGGGCGCGTACCTCGCACTACCGCGGGCGCTCGTTTTTTGTGCGCGCCGCACGCTATGGGGCTTTTGCCTGTGGGGCGCGCCGACCGAAGCCGATCTGCGGCGCATTGTGCCCCTGCTCGCACTCGAGCTCGCGCCGGGCGTCGCGCCGCACGCATCGCTCGTCGACGTGCGTCGCCTCGAAGTCGGCGATCCGCGCGCGTTCATGGTGCTGACAAAATATCTGCGCGCGAACTTCGATGCATTTCGCACACGAGTGACGCGGCTCGCGCTCGTGCGGCCCGCGGGTCTTCTCGGCGCGACGGTCGCCGGCTTCTATCAAATCGCCGGCGCACCGTATCCGGTGCGCGTGTTCCATGATCTTGCAGACGCATCGACGTGGTTGCGCGTACGCGAGCTCGCGCCGGCACTCGATGCAGCGGTTGCCGCCGCGAGCGGCGTCGCACCGAGCGTCATGCAACTGCGCCGCTGGCTCGATGCGAACCTCGACGATACATCACTCGCGCGTGCAGCGCGCGCGATGTCACGCGCCGCGCGCAGCTTGCAGCGCGATCTAGCAGCGGCCGGCACGTCGTTTCAAGCCGAGGTCGATGCAGCGCGCGTGCGTCTCGCGCAGCGATTGCTCGCGAACAGCGATTCGACGCTCACCGAAATCGCGTACGACGTCGGCTGCGCGTCACCGCAGCACTTCAGCACGCTGTTTCGCCGCGTCGTCGGCGTCGCGCCGTCGGCGTGGCGCAAAGCGCACTAGCCCCACTCGAAGACGCGACCATTCGGCAGTCGCGCTTTATGCAATCCGCCGTGATTCTTCGGCAGCTCGCACGCCACACCATCGCCGATGTCCGCCCGACATTTGTCCTGCTCCGCCACTCCCCGCGTGCCGTCCGTGCGCCGTTCACGTTCGCCCATCACATCTTTCGTATCATCAGCACTGCGATCTTTGCGCGAGCGAATGAATGTTTTGCGTTGCTCTAGGGAAAACCAAGAGAGCGCTGAAGGTTTCTCTCAGCTCTCTCCGCGTTTCTTGACGACGTCGATCAGGAGCTCGACAGCGCGGCGCGCGAGGCTCGTGGTCGTCGCGTCCTGATAGAGCGCGTGTATTCCCGAGTGTTCCGATGCTTTCACGCGCGCGAGCTGTTGCAGCTTGCCGGCGCTGAGCGCATCGCGTGCGACTGGTCGCGGCACCACGGTGACATAACCGCCACGCATCGCCGCCTGCACAAGAAAGATCGGATCGTCCGACTCGGCGACGATGTTCGGGCGAAACCCGTTCTCATCGAGAAACGACTCGACGTCCCAACGATATGTCGACGTCGCGCGATAATGGACGAGCCCGACGTTCTCCCACGTGTGATCCGGTGAAACATCGGGCGGCGCCACTGCGACGAGCGCGGGTTGATCGACCATCGCGACGATGAGGCCGCGGCGCGCTGCCTGCGGCGGATCGCTTTCGGTGAGCGCGAGGTCGAGATCGCTGCTTCGCAGCCGGCGCATCAGCTCGATCATTTCGCCGGTTTCGATCGTCGGCACGCAGCCTTCCATTTCGAGCAGCGGCAGCAGGAAGTCCGTCGTGATCGATCGCGCAACAGCGGTGCTTACGCCAACGCGCAACGTGCTCGGTAACACCTTTTGCGAATGGCCGAGCGCTTCGACGAGCCGTTCTCCCGCACGGAACATGACAGACGTCTGCTCGAACGCGAGCCGCCCCATGTCCGTCAGCTTGAGGCCCGAAGGAGAGCGTTGGAACAGGCTCACGCCCAGTGTGCGCTCGAGCGCACGCAACTGCTCGCTTACCGTTGGCTGGGTGACACCCAACTTCTGCGCGGCTTGGGCGAGAGAACCTGCGGTCGCTGCGACGTGAAAATAATGCAGATGGTTGTAGTTCAACACGGCGGCTCTCGATCAGGTTTACTCGTGCCTCTTCCAAGACACGAGCCAACTTAAATCGTGCCGCCGGCGCTCACTTCGCAGCGCGGAACGTGAAGGGATAGTTCACCTGCACACCACCGCCGCCGTTCGGCTTCGGGAACTGGATCGCGCCGACCACCGACGCCACGCAATTCGCGACCGTCGGATCGACGCCGCTGCCGACGGCCGTCTTCACGCTGCCGGTTGGCGTGATGAAGAACGACACCATCACGTCGCCCGCGAGAGTCGGCCGCGCGAGCAGCTCCTTCTCGTAGCAGTAGCCGATCTTCGTGAGGTTCATCTTGATGTAGCGACGAATGATCGCCTTATCGAGATCGCCGGTTTGGATGGGCAGGCCGATAGCGACGGTCGGCACACCGGGCGTGCGACGACGCGTGCCGATGCCACCCCCACCAGGGCCGTCCCAGCCGTTCAACCCGCGCCGACCCGTACCGATCTTGCCGTAGCCAGGCTCGGTGCCGATGATGCCGCAGCCGACGTCGCCGCAACCACCGCCGAGGCCAAAGCCCGTGCGGCCGTATCCGAACGCGCCGTGCCCGGTGCCTTCGGCGCCGTACAGCGGGCCCCACGTGTCGGTCGAGTCGAAGCCGCTCGAGAATTCGCTCGTCGAGTCGAGCGCCGCGAACGGCGAGCCGCTGGCGAGCGAGACCGAGCCGAGGATGCCGGCGTTGCGCGCTTCCTCGATCGCTTGCACGCGAGCGAGCTGTGGATCGACGTTGCGATTCGCGATGCGGAGATGACCGTCCACGTTCGGCGAATTCTTGTCACCGGCGGCGCCTTCTTCGAACTTCATCGAAGCGCCTTTGCCCTCGCTCTGTGAGCTGCCGCCATCGCGATCGGCGACCTGCTCGGGCGGGTCTTGCATCTGGCTGCCGTTCGTCTTGATCGCGAGCTCTTCGTTCAGCGCAAACTCGATCGATGCCGTACCCTCCTCGACGGGGATCAGGCGCAGCAGCAGGATGATTGCGAGGTGCGCGGCAAGCGAGCCCGCGAAATACGCGGCGGTACGCCGCTCCATTCCGATGAACAGCGGTGCCGTATGGCGGCGCGGCTTCGCGACGCCACTGACGACGAATGATGTCTGACCGAGCTTCGCGCGGATCCGCGCGTTGAGCGGAATCGTGAGCTCGAACGCGCCGGGCACGACTGCTGATGGCCGCGCGCGCCCGCTCGCGACGAGCTCGGGGAGCGGCACGGTCTTGCCGCCCTGCTGCATGTCGCCGCTGATACCGGGCCCGAAGTTCATTACGAAGTCGTCGCCGCACGGTGCGACGAGCGGAAAGCTGTCACTCGGTGCGCCTTGCACCGGCTGCTCGACATCGGGCGCTGTGCCGATGCGGTAGTACGGACTGCGCTTCTCGTCGCGCATGCGTACGAGTGCGAGCGCGACGAACGCGATGCCGAGCGCGAGCCCGCCGAACGCGAGGAAGTCGAGGCCGCTACTGAGCACGTGCGGGCGGTACGCGTGCGCTGGTTTGTGCGCGACATGCGTCCAGTACTCGAGCGCGCCCTTGTTGTACGCGGCGGTGCTCACCGACACGGAGAACGCGATCGCCGCCGTGAGCAGCGATGCGATGCCGGCCCCGAGCATCGTCCACGTGCGCGACGTGATCTTCCCGCTCTTGGGATCCATGCAGTGTTTGACATCGACGACCGATTCACCAAGCAATGTGGCGACCTCGATCGCTTTGGCGCCACCTTCTTCAGTTTCAGCATTCATCATGTACACAGACCTCCGTCATGGCGCCGATAGCGCCTGTCCGCTCACCCACTCGTCTCTCGAATGCGTTGCGGTTGCAGATTCGGACAACGGAGCTTGCTTTCGGTTCCGTCGTTTTTTCGCCGCAACCACAACGCGATCGACGGTGTCTGCTACCGTTTGCGCCGCATGGAGGCTTCGTCGAGCCTGACGGTAAGCGGGCTGCGCGTCGCGCTTCCCGACGGGCGCGTGCTGATCGACGGCATCGATTTGACGATCGGCGCGGGCGAAGTCGTCGTGTTGCTCGGCGGCTCGGGCGCCGGCAAATCGACGTTCGCGCGCGTGCTGTTCGAGCGCGACGAGCTCGACGACGCCGGGTTCGAAGTCGTCGCCGCGCAGCTCGATCTCGATCGCGGTCAGCTCGGCCTCGTGCCGCAACGCGGAGCTCTGTTCGATCACCTCGACGTGCGCGGCAACCTCGAGCTCGCATTGCGCCACGCGAACAGCAAGGACGATCCCGCCGATTGGTTGCGACGCGTCGGCCTCGATCCCGCGCTCGCCGAGCCTGGCACGCCGGTGACAAAACTATCGGGTGGCCAGGCGCAGCGCGTCGCAGTCGCGCGTGTGCTCGCGAGCCGGCGCAAGCTGCTCTTCCTCGACGAGCCCTCGGTAGGCCTCGATCCACATCGCGTGCGCGTGCTCGCGAGATTGATCCGCGAGCAGGTCAAAGCGCTCGGCATCTCGGCGATCGTCGTCACGCACGATGTCGCGCTCGCCGCTGGCGTCGGCGATCGGTTGTTCCTGCTCTCGCTCGAGAACCGCAAGCTCGAGCAGCTGTTCGCGGATCGCTGGCCGGGCGCGCTCGAAGATCCAGGCCACACGACCGAAGAGCGCGGGCGCTGGCTCGTCGCACTCGACGAAGCGCTCGTCGCGCACCTCGAAGAGCACGGCGACAAGCCGCCGCCGCCGGGCACGCCGAGATCGCGCACGATCGTCGCGCGCCTCGCACATGCGGCCGAGCCGCTGTTGGCACCGTTTCGCGTCGCCGCGATCGCGCTCGTGCGTGCCCCGATCCAGCTGGTCTCGCACCCGCGCGACTTCGCGATCATCGCAAAGCGCGTCGTGCTGCAGACGCTTTTGCGACCGCTGCCGTTCTACGCGATCGTGTCGACGCTGATCGGCTACACAGTGCTGTTCGTGATCAGCAAGGTCGGCGGTGCGGGCGTGCGCCCTGATGCGTTGCTGCGGCAGATCGGCGGCAGCTACGTCGTCGCGCTCGCACCGGCGCTCTCCGCGTTGCTGTTCGTTGCAGCATCGGGCAGCGCGACGAACGCGTGGCTCGGCTCGATGGGCCTCACGAAGCAAACGCTCGCACTCGACGCACTCGGCGTCGATCGCCGATCCTATTTGTGGGCGCCGGCGTGGCTCGCGGCCGCGCTGTGCTACCTCGCCGTCGCCGCGCTGTTCGCGCTCGGCATGATCGGCGGTGGGCTCCTCGTGTGCGACGCGTACGGCGTGCCAAATGCGTGGCAGTTGCTCACCGGCGATCTATTCGATCCGCGGCCCGAACGCTTGCGCTACACCGTGCGCGCCGCGTTCCTCGTCTGGATTTATGCGTGGGGCATCGCGAGCGATGTCGTCGCGAAGGGTGGCGCGACGAAGCCGGAAGCCGATGCGGTGACGCGCGGCATGACCGCGAGCGTCGTCGCGTGCACGCTGTGGGTCGTCGGCTGGGAGCTCGTCACCGTGCTCGTCGTGTTTGAACGATGAAAGTCATCCTCGGTCTCGCGATCGTCGCGCTGCATGTCGTTGGCTACACCTGGCTCGTCGACCAAAGCGGCGGCAACGATCTCGTCGTCGAGTTGCGTGATCCGATGGGCATCGACGGCACCGCGAGCAGCGACCGCGTGTTCGTGGTGACCGATACGCGACCTGGCCTGCAGCGGCGCCGCTGGACCGCGACGTACCGCGGCGGCTTCGTGCGCGAAGTCGGCGCCACGCAGCTCGTCGGCCCGTTCCAGGATCCACGCGCGCCCGCGTGCAGCGGCCGCATCATCGTCGGTCAACGCATGCTCGACGAGATGGCGCCGGTCCTCAAAGACATCGTCGAGCGTCAACTCCGCGGCAGCGACATCTTCCCCGTCGGCGCGTTTCGCGAGCTACGTTCGCTCGCGCTGCGTTGGGCCGACGGCTACGTCCGCGCCGATGCAAACGTGACGTTCGAGCGTGCCAACGTCGTGCTCGTCGTTCGCCTCATTCCGGAGCCCTCGAAGACGGAGCTCAAATTTCGCATCGCTGCCGTCGCGAACCTGAAGTTCACGAACGCGGTGCTGCGCTGGCTGAGCGACAAGCTCAACGCAAACTCGATCGCGACGCGCGTTGCGAGCGATCAGATCGACGACATCCTCGTCACCACGCTCGCGCCACCGCCGCCGTTCGAGCTGCCAGGTGGGCAGACGCTGCAGTTCGCCTATTGCGATGCGCCGCTCGAGATCATCGACGGTGCCTACGCGGCGCTGCCATTCAGCGTGACGATCGGAACGCACACGATTCTGCCGCCGCGCTTCGGCCTCCACGCGCGCCCGACGCCAGCCGCGACGACGAAGCTCGCGCTCGATCTCGATCCCGACGCGCTCAACGCGCTGCTGTTCGAGCTGTGGCGCACCGGTTGGCTCGATCGCAAGCTCGCCGAGGTCGGGCTCGACCGGCGCTTCAACAGCGATCCGACGGTGACCGATTACCTGTCGATCCGCATCACGCCGCTACGCCTGGCGCTGCCGCCAGTGATCTCACCGAATCACGATGGCTCGCTCCGCCTCGCCGCCGACGCGCGGCTCGCGATCCACGACGGCACGCGCACGACAAACGGCCGCATCTTCGGCGCGCTCGAGTTTCGCTTCTCACCCGCACCGGGCCCGCAGCTACCGGTCTCGGTTGATCTCGGAGCCCTCGAGCTCGCGTGCGAGCGCTCGCCGACGACGCTCGTGCCCTGCTACGGCGATCTGGTGGCGGCGCTGCGCGGTCGCGGTGACGAATTTCACGGCGCGCTGACCGATGCGTTCGCGAAGCTGCTCGCCGATGTTTTCGTCGAACGTCACGTCAGCACGCCAACGCTGCCCGCCGAGGTCGTGATCCAGAGCGTCGTGCCGAGCATCACGAGCGCTGGCACGTTGCACCTCGAGCTCGACGGCAAGCTCGCGCCGGTGATGTAAACTGTCGGTAGTGGAACGAGACGCATTTCGCGAAGCGCTGCTCGCGATCATGGAGCGCAAGGTGCACTGGGCGTGGCCGCACTTCACGTCGGGACGCGTGCCCAAAGATCGCCTGCACATTCACTTCGAGCAGGAGTACGCGACGTACGTGCGCGACTTCCCCGTGATGGTCGGCTGGGCATACGTGCAGTGCCCGATCGCGGTCGTGCGTCGCGACCTCGCCGAGAATCTCTACGAAGAAGAGACAGGCGGCGTGATCGCGGGCCGCCCTCATCCCGAGTTGTTCCTCGAATACCCGCGCGGGCTCGGCATGGATCTGTCGCGGTTTGAAAACGTCGAGCTCTTGCCCGAGGCGCGCGCCTTTCGCGCCGTCGTCGACGATCACACACAGCGCCGTGGTTGGTCGCAGGCGGCCGCGGTCACGACGATCTTTCTTGAAGGCACCGACCACGAACGCGGCGAGCTCGATCCAAACGCCCAGAAGCGCCCGTCACCGCCGCTCGAGCAGCATCCGCTCGTCGTGCATTACGGACTCCCGGTCGAGGGCCTCGCGCTCACGAAGGCGCATCGTCGCGTCGAGGGCAGCCACCGCGCCGCGGCGTGGCGGATCATCCTCGAGCACGTGCCCGAGTCAGAACATGACGGAGTGATTGTGGCGATGGAGCGCGTCCTCGACGCGTGGCGAACGTATCGCGATGCCGTCGCGGCGGCCTGCGGACTTCGCGCTGACTAGCCTCACTGCGCGTTGGCGCACGCGCGGTGCGCCCATTCGCTCGCATCGCGATCGTGGCTTGCGGTTGTCCTCGTTCTTGCACTGAGTGGCGCCAATGGTCGCCGCCGCCACCGAAATCGAACGACAAGGACGCACCGCTGTCGTTCGCATCCGTGGCGATGTGGCGATTCCGACGGCGCGCATGCTCTATGGGACGCTCCGCGCGCTATCCCGCCGGCGCGACGTGAAGAAGGTCGTCCTCGATTTCGGCAACATCGGGCGCGTCGACTCGGCGGGCATCGCCGTCATCGGCCTCATGCGCAAGTCGCTCGAGCGCGCCGGCAAAAAGCTCGAGCTCGACCACATGTCAGAGCGCCATACCGCAGCACTCGAGCTGGCACCGCCCACGAGCAAGCCGCCGCCGCGCGAAGAGCACGTCACCTACTTCGAGCTGCTCGGCGGCCGGCTGCTCGAAACGGCGGCGACCGTGCGCGCGCTTGGCAGGCTCGTGGTCGACACGGTGTGGCAGGCCGGCTCCGTGCTCGGGCGGCGGCGCCATCTGCCAGCGGGTTCCGTCGCTCACCACACGCTCGACATGGGCTACGACGCGGTCTTCATCGTCGGCCTGCTCAGCTTCTTGCTCGGTATGACGATCGCGTTCCAGGGCGCGGTCCAGCTCGAACGCTTCGGCGCCGGCGTGTTCGTCGCCGACATGGTCGGCGTCTCCGTCGTTCGCGAGTTCGCGCCGCTCATGACGGCGATCGTGTTGACCGGTCGCACGGGCGCTGCGATTGCGGCCGAGCTCGGCGCGATGCGCGTCAATAACGAGATCGATGCGCTGACGGCGATGGGCGTCAGTCCGATCCGCTTTCTCATCGTGCCGCGCCTCGCAGCCCTCACCGTCGTCGGCCCAGCGCTGACGCTGATGTCCGCATTCATCGGCATCGCCGGCGGCGTCGTCGTGGCGCTGGGGATCCAGGGCACGGCGCCGACGACGTTTTGGGAGCATGTCGTCTATCGCGTGCAGCTCAGCGACTGGATGCAATGCATCGCGAAAGCGCTCGCGTTCTCATGGATCCTCGGCATCACGGGCACGCACCTCGGCATGCGCGCCGGCCACGACGCCGGCAGCGTCGGCCGCGCCACCACGCGGACCGTCGTCGTCAGCATCTTCCTCATCATCGTCGTCGACTCGCTGTTCGCGACGTTCACCGCGATCGGAAGGCACCGATGAGCGAGGTCGTGCTCGAGTGCGTCGAGGTCGCTGTCGGCTACGACAAGCCGGTCCTCGAGCACGTCAACCTCACGGCGAAGCGCGGCGAGATCCTCGCACTGCTCGGCGGCTCGGGCTGCGGCAAGTCCACACTGCTTCGCACGCTATGCGGCCTGCTGCCGCCGCTTTCCGGCGAAGTGCGCCTGTTCGGAGAGCCACTCTACGCGAGCATTCGAGAAGCACGCGATCAGCTGCTGCGTCGGATCGGCATCGCGTTTCAACAAGACGCGCTGTTCTCGTCGATGTCGATCGAAGAGAACGTGATGCTCCCGCTGCGCGAGCTGACGAAGCTGCCGCTGCCAATCATGCGAGAGATGGCGCGCATGCGCCTCGAGCTCGTCGGCCTCGGCGCGCTCGCGCACCGATTTCCCGCTCACATCTCGGGCGGTCAGCGTAAGCGCGCCGCGCTCGCGCGAGCATCGATCCTCGATCCCGAGCTGATTCTTTGCGACGAGCCGACCGCCGGTCTCGATCCGGTGATCGCCGCAGAGATCGATCAAACGCTGCTGCAATTCCGCGATGTGCTCGGCAGCTCGATCGTTGTGGTCAGCCACGAGCTCCAGAGCATTCGCGCGACCGCCGACCGCGCGGTGATGCTCGCACAAGGCCGCGTCGCCGCCACCGGCACGATCGCCGAGCTCGAGGCGAGCCGCGAAGCCAGCGTGTTCCAATTCTTTCATGCGAGGGCAGAATGACGACGAAGCAGCAAAAAATCCGCATCGGTTTGTTCGCGGTCGTTGCATCCGTGCTCGCAGCCGTCGTGCTCGTCGTGTTCGCCGGTATCCACTTCTGGAAACACGAAGACCGCTACTACGTCGTCTTCGAGCGCACGGTGCTCGGCCTCGGCAAGGGCGCCGATGTTCACCTCAATGGGATCCGCGTCGGCAAGGTGGCCGAGATCAAGATCCCGCGCGATGATCCGAGCCGCGTCCGCGTCGCGATCGACGTCGAAAAAGGCACGCCGATTCGGCTCGACACCAAGGCAGTCCTGCAGATGGCAGGTATCACCGGCGTCAAGGTGATCGATCTGACCGGTGGCTCGGCGCAATCGCCGGCGATGCCGATCGGCGGCACGATCGCGACGGGCGAAGGCATCTTCGACAAGCTCGAGCGTCAAGCCAACGCGCTGCTCGACGAATCGACGCAGCTCGTCGAAAAGGCGAACCGCATCATGGACCGCGCCGGCAACGTCGTCGCGAACCTCGACCAGGCCACCGATCCGAAACAGCTCGGCGATATCGTCGCGCACACGCGCGCGACAGCGCGAAACCTGCAGCAAGCGAGCGCGTCGCTGCGCGGGCTCGTCGATGAAAACCGCGGCGGTTTGAAGTCGAGCATCGCTTCGATCGAAGTCGCGGCGAAGCGCGCCGCCGACCTCGTCGATACCGATCAGGTGAAATCCGCCGTCGCCGACTTGCGGCAAGCCAGCCGCAACTTCAAGGAGCTGACGCGCGAGGTGCGCGCGAAACCATCGCGCCTGTTGTTCTCGGATCCTCTGCCCGATAGGAAGCTACCGTGAAGGCCGTCGCGCTTTTGTTCTTGGTCGCGTGCGGCGGCAAGCTGCCGGAGACGCGTTACTACCAACTCGCCGAGCCAAAAGCGGCGCCGTCGCAACGTGCCGGCGTTCCGCTCGTGATCGAACCGCTCGTCACCGACCCCGCGTACGACGACGAGCGCATCGTCTATCGCGTCACGCCGTACCGGCTCGATTACTACAACTACCATCGCTGGACGTCGGCACCCGGCATGATGGTCAGCAACTATCTCGAGCGCGCGTTCGAGCATAGCGGCAAGTTCAGCGCCGTCACGCACGAGCCGAACGCGGCAGCGCCGATCACGCTCGGCGGTCGCGTCGTCGCGATCGAAGAAGTCGACCAGAGCAAGACGAAGTGGGTCGGCCGGATCGTGCTCGAGCTGACCGCAAGCGACAGCGGCGGCAAGGTGCTGTGGTCGCAGCAATACGAAGAGATCGAGCCGCTGCCGTCGCAGTCGCCCGAGGGCTTGGCGCGCGCGCTCAGCACCGCGCTCGAACGCATCGCGCTGCGCGCGGTCCCGGTCATCTCGGTGCTTGCAGAAGAGCAGAGCAAGGTGCGCCAGGCGCGGCGGTAGAGTGCTATCGTTGGCGCCGCCCACGCATGCGGTTGATCGTCGACGAACCAGAAGGCTGGCGGACGATGCGCGATGGCGACTGGACGCTCGTCTCGTCGCCCGATGACAGCGTGCGCGTGCTGCTGACGCCGCTCGTCGGCCCGGCCGGCGTCGATCCGCGTCAGATGTTCGAGCGCGATGTGCCGGCGGAGTGCCGCGTCGAGTATCTGTCGTTCGAGGAACGGCAGCACACGCGGTCGGGCTGGGCGATGGCGCTAACAACGCTACGGGTGCTCGACGCGAAAGGCGTCGAACGCGAACGGCGCGTCGCCGCGGTGTTGAGCATGCTCACGTATATCGGTGCGATCGTCGCGCGCCTGCCGAACGAAGCGGCGCTCGAGCGCGACCGCGAACAGCTGCTCGCATTGTTCGCATCGGCGCGCCCGCATCTGTGGAGCAAGGAGCCGGCGTGCGTCGCCGAGCTGTTCTCGATGGAGGAACCGTGATCGCCGTGCCGTTCTCGATGGAGAAACCGTGATCGCCGTGCCGCCCGGCTGGACGATCCAGCACCTCCCCGAGGCGATCGCGCTCACGCATCCGAACGGCAAAGAGGCCGCGCAGATCCATTATCGCGAGCGCGCCGGCAAGCCGCGGCGCGTCGGCACGCTCGCGCGCGAGATCCTAGCGGCGTGGCCGCGGATCACCGTGAAGTCGATCGCGCCGCTCGAACGACTGTTGACGATCGAAGGCGAGTTCGCGGCGCTGCTCGGCGTCGAATGCACCGAAGGCGGCCGCGACGTGCGCATCGATCTCGGCTTCGTGTTCACCGATGACTTCTTCTCGTCGACGGCGGGCACGTGCCGCGACCCGGCGCTTCGGCAGGACGTCACGACGATCGTTCGCGAGCTCGTGCGCCACGACAACCTCGCGCTCGGCGTCAGGCGTCGTCGCGTCGAGTATCAGCCGCCGAAAGATTGGCAGCCGTTTCGCCGCAGCCTCGCCACCGAGTGGATCCCGCCGGATTTTCCACGCCACGATACGACGCTGCTCGCCTATCCCGCGAATCCGATCGCGGTGACCGGTCGGCTGACGTTCGGCAGCGCGCACACGTATCTCGAAGGCCTCGGCTGGCAGGTTGTCGAAGCGAGCGCGATCGAAAAGGGCATGACGAAGCGCGGCGTCGCGTTCGAGGCGCAGGAGTGGGTGTTCGCGCGCGCGAAGCAACCGCCGCGCAAGACGCGCATGGTCGTGCTCGCCGACACGCTGTATCAGTATCCGTTCGAGCTGCGCATGGTCGCGACGGACAATCCCGTCGCGGACCGCGACGTGCTCGCGAATGTCGTCGAGTCGGTCGTGCCGTTCGGTCCGGTCAACACGTCGGCTACGCAGTTTTGGATCGAATGAACGCAGCAAGATCTTCGAGCCACGCGCGCAGCTCCGCTGGTTGCGACGGCACGAAGTGGATGTACCGGCCCGCGCGAATCGGCACGGTCTTTGGCTCGAGCATGAGCCACCCGTCCTTGTAGGAGGCCTTGCAGTCGAAATGCTCCTTCGCCGCGACGACGACATCTTTCGTCGTTTGCGCGAACAGCTGGATCCAGTACTCGTAGTACGCGTTTCTGACGCGCGCCTCGATCGGGACGCCATCGATTCTGCCCGTCAGCGAGCCGTACCCCTCACCGTCGGGATGAAACGTAAGCCCGAGCTCCGCGCCGACGCTGCGCATGAGCTCGTTGATGTTTGCGATCGGCGCCATGCCCCGCTTTAGCCCTCGGATCGCGCTGCGCATGATGAGCGCGATGATCGCGGTGGCGACCGCGAATGACCCGAGGACATAGAGCGCTACAGACACGCAGCGAAGTTAGCGCAGCACCAAAGGAATCCGCCTGCGATTTCGCCTGATTCGAATGCTTGTTCGGAAGGGAAGTAGAGCGATCTCAAATGCGTATGATGGGGGACCCCTACAACACTCGGAGCAGCACGCATGAGCGAGGGACACGGCCACGACGAACCCCATCACGACCCAGCAATGAACGTGATCCATGGGGTCCACGCAGCGCACTCAGGTCTTGAAGCGACACACGGTGGTGTTGAAGCGCTGCATGGTCTGATGCACGGAGCCCAGGCCGGGCATGGTGCTGCCGAAGCAGTGACCGGATTCAGCCGCGTCATGGGTGGCGCCGGTCTTGGCCTCGGGATGCTTGGCCTTCCGCTCGGTGGCCTCAGCCTCGCCGAAGGCATCAACAACTTCGCACACGGCAACAACTCGCAAGGCGTGTTTGATGTGACGGCGGGTGGTCTCGGCATGGCGTCGGGCTTCACGAGCATCGTCGCCGGCGCGGGCGCGCTCGGTGGTGCAGGCTCGCTCGGCACGGCGGGCGCTGCACTCGCTGCCGCTGCGCCGCCGCTCGCGATCGCCGCGGGTCTCGCGGGCCTCGGCGCCTACGGCAACGAGTACGCGCAGAATCACGGCTGGTACGGCACGAACGACGACGGCAGCAACGCAACGTACCTCGGCGGCATCGGCAACACCGCATCGCGCGCGTGGGAGGGCGGCAACAACCTGGGCACGCGCGCTCTCGGCGACAACTGGGCCGGCCACGCGCTCGGTGCCGGCATTGGTGGCGTGGGCGCTGGCCTCGGCGCGGTCGGCGCGACGATTGGCGGCGCAGGGATGGCGATCGGTGGTGGCATCGCGCGCGGCTGGGACGCCGTCACCGACTGGTAAGCGGTAGGCTCGTGAGGTGACTCAGCCCTCACGCCTCGATCCATTACGCAAAGCGACCGCGACGTTGGCGCGGGCATGCGGTCTATTGATCGTCGGCGGCATCGTTGCTGGCTTTGCCGACCACCGCCGCGCCATTCCCGGCATGCTTGCCGGCACGCTCGTCGCACTGATGGTCTCGGGCGGCGCGCTCGTGCTGTTGTTCGCCGAGCGCCGCAGCGAGAAGGCAAGCGTCGCGCGGCTTCCGCTTCAGACTGTCGCATCGACGATCGCGATGCAGTTCTTCGTGATCGGCGTGATGTTGCTGTTCGGGCAGGTGCTGTGGGCCTGGTGGCCGAGCGACGCGATCGGGCGCACGACATGGTTCCAACCATTGTTCTTCGGCCTGCGGTTCGTGGCCTATTACCTCGCGCTCGTACTCACGGTCGTATCGTTCAAGAGCAAGACGGGCTTTGCCGAGCGCTTCCTCTTCGCGCCGCTATTGCTCGTCGTCGCTAGCTACGATCTCGTCGTCGGCATTCACCCGCCTGCGCCGTTCTGGCTAGGCACGCTCGTCTGGGTGCCGCTCATCAGCTTCGGCATCGCCACGGCAGCGTCGCTCGCACTATTGATCGTGCGACTGCTCGAGCGCACCGGTGCCGTGCGCGACGATCCGAGCGCGGCCGTGGGCTGGCTACAGCGCTGCGCATTTGTCGCGGCGCTCGTCGCCATCGTCGGGATCGCCGGCGTCGTAACGGTGGTCGCGACGTCGGATGTCGCCGCCGCGTGGCGCACGCACGGCGACGGCGTGTGGCGCGTGTGGTCGATCGCGTGCGTGGTGCTCCTCGCACTCGGCTGCGCGATGGTCGGTTCCGCAAATCGCGCGCGGCAAACGCTCGGTGCGATCTTCGTCCTGCTCTCATTCGCGATCGTGGCGTGCGTCGCGATCCTGCCGGCGACGCTTCACTCGTCGACGGGCATCGGCATCTCCGCCGTCGGTGGCCTGGCAGCGGGACTCGCGGCGCCGGCGTTCGGGTTGATCGCGGCGCTGAACAAAGTGCCCTATCCGCAGGCTTAGTCCGGCAGCTTGACCGGCTGCGCTTGCCGCTGCAGCTCGGCGGCGTGCTCGCGCGCGAGCCGCTCGATCTCGATGCCGGGCGCGCCGTCGACGACTTTCTGGAACAGCGGCAAGAATCCGCGCGCGTTCTTGACGACGAGCTCGAACGTACGCTGAAACGCGGTCGCCGAGATGCCATCGAACAGCGGCACCGTGAACCTGGAGAACACGCGGTTCTGCTCGTAGTCGTAACAGAAGCCGCCGATCTCCATCAGCGTGTTGAGGCGCGACGCCGCGGCTTCGAGATCCTGGATGCGCGCCGGCGGCACGTTCTGGATCATCATCTGGACGAACGTGACGATCGGAAAGTTCTTGTCCCACTTCACGTAGATGAAGTTCGGTAGCGGAGGCGCGTTTACGACCAGCTCGACGAGGCCGAGGTCGCGATCGAGCTTGTGCGGAATGTTGTTCTGCTGCAAGAACGTCGCGAATTGATCGAAGTTGGCGAACCTCTCCATGGCCGGCAATCTACCAGTAAACTGGAGCGGTGAAGCGAGACGCGCTCCAGCGACTCATCGCACCGCTGGCGGTGGACAACTTCGTGACGCAGTACTGGATGCAGCGCTCGGTGCACATCGCCGGTGGCGTGGACAAGGTCGCGGGCGTGTTCTCGCTCGATGCGTTTCGCGCAGCTGTCGCCGCCGCGGCGCAGCGTCCCGATGCAGCGCGGCAGGGCTTTGAAGTTCGCGCCGGTGCGATGCGCGCGATTCCAGCGGCAACGATCGATGCCGAGCTTGCGGCGGGGAACACGATCTGCGTTTCGGCGATCGAGCTCGGCGATCGCACGCTCGCGGCGCTCGCCGCGGAGCTCAAGAATCAGCTCGCGTTTCCGGGACGCGTTTCGGTGCACGCGTATCTGTCGCCGAAGGGCAGCGGGTTCTCGTTCGTGCACTTCGACGCGCGCATCGCAACGACGCTGCAGATCGCGGGACGCAAGCGTTGGCGGTACGCGCAGCAGAGCAGCTTGCCGTGGCCCGCGCACAACGTGCGAATCGCGCCGGATGGCAGCCTCGATTGGCACATGCCACCGAGCCCGTGGGAGCAGCAAGCGGGACTACCCGGCATGCTCGACCTCACCGAGGTCGTGCTCGAGCCCGGTCACGTGCTGTGCTTGCCGCCCGGCACGTTCCACGCCGCCGAAGCGGTCGACGAGCTGTCGCTGTCGATCAACATCAACTTCAACTACGGTGGCTTCTTTGATCTGCTGCTGCCGTATCTGCGCGACCGCCTCGCCTATTCGCCTGCGTGGCGCGAGCCACCGCCTGCCGTCGCGCCGGAGCAAGCCGTGCCCGCGCGCATCGCGGAATTCACGCATGCGCGGATCGCGGAGCTGCGCCGCGCGCTCGATGCGCTCGAAGGCTGGAGCAAGCTCGAGCTCGCATCGATCTGGCACCAATCGCTGCACGCGCCCGATCCGCGCGTGCCGAGCAGTCTCGTGCGCGCGCTCGAGCGTACGGACACGTTGCATGTCGTCAACGCATCGTTCTTCACCGAGTCGAGCGAGCGAGGTTTCATCGCGACCGGCCGCGGTCTCGTCGAGATCAATGGCGCTGCACTGTTTCCGTTCGCGCGCGAGGTCGTCACGCATCGCTCGTTCGTCGCCGAGGAAGCGCTCGCCTGGAGCGAGCCGCCGTACAAGTGGGACGCGCTCAAGCAGGTGCTCGCGGTGCTCGTGCAGCGCGGTGTGCTGGTGGCGGCGTGAAGGACCTCGCGATCTTCGCGGCCGACGCCGGCGTGGAAATGCTCGCCGGCGAGGAGCTCGCTGCGATGTGCACCGGCAACTTTCGCGAAGATCCGTCGATCGACTACGGCCGCTACATGCGCCGCGTTCCGCACGCGGTATTGCGGCCTCGCGATCGCGCCGCACTTGCTGGGTGCATGCGGTTTCTGTTCGCGGCGGGCATTCGTTTCAAGACGCGCGGTGCCGGGCACAGCTCCGGCGGTCAGGCGCTCCTCGATGACGGCGTCGTGATCGATCTGCGTCATCTCTCACGCGTCGTCTCCGATGACGGCGACACGATCACGGTCGAGGGCGGCATGTGGTGGCTCGCGCTCGTCGAGCATTTGCACGCGCAAGGCCGTCGACCGCGCTCGATCACGGCGAACTTGCGATCGTGCGTCGCGGGCACGCTCTCTGTCGGCGGCTTCGGTGACTCGTCGCATCTGTGGGGACTGCAGATCAACCACGTCGAGCGGATGACGCTGATCACGCCAGACGGCGCAGTGCACGCGCTCGGTCGCGATGACGAGCTGTTTCGCTACTCGCTCGCCGGACGCGGTCTGCTCGGCGTGATCGCCGACGTCACGCTGCAAACGATGCGCAGGCCGTGGACGATGATGGGTCGCATGATGCGGTGGGCATCGCTCGCCGATTTCTTGCGCGATCACCAAATCATCGTCGAGCACGAGCTGTACGACTTCTTGCGCGCGCGACTGCGTTTCGTGAACGGCCGCTTCGAGGTCGTCGCGCACCTCGGCCGCACATCGGCGAACCCCGTGCTCGAAGATCCGGGAGGCGCGGCGCTGCGGCCCGCCGATGCGACGCCGCCGGAGCTGATCGATCTCCATCGCTTGCTCGCTGCCGAGCGCCCGGAAGATCCGATGGTCGCGTGCCCGGCGGTGGAGTTCGTGTTGCCGCTACCGCTACCGGCGCTGTGGGACGATCTCGCGCAGCACATCGCAGCGGCGGGCATTCCGGCACTGCAACCCGACGGTCACTCCGTGATGGTCGTGGCGCGCGACGATCGCTTACCACTCGCACCGCTGCCGGCAGCGACGTCGGTGATGGTCGCGCTGCGCCCGAAACTACCCGCGCCGGATGCGCGCGCGTTGATTCCGGCGCTGCGGGCGATCGGCCGGCGCGCGCTGGAGCTCGGCGCGCGGATGTACCTGATGTCGATCGAGATCGAAGAGCCGCACTTCTTGGAGCGGCAGTTCGGCGAGCATCTCGTGCGGCTGCGCGAGCTGAAGGCGGCGGTCGATCCGCGCGGCTTGCTCAATGCGGGGCTGCTCTGAGTGTCAGTTGGAAAACCCGCCTAGCTGCAGCCCCTGCGTCGCGCGCACCGCGGATTGCGAGAACACTTGGAACGCGCGGCGGATCTCGCTCGCACTGTTGCCGGGCGTCAAGATCCAGCGATCCGGGATGCCCATCGAGCGGAACACCTGCTTGAAGTCGGTCGTGCCGTCGTTGATGCCCATCGCAGCGACGATGTGATTCTCCTGCGCGAGCATGTCGGCGACGATCGCAGCGACGTCTGCCGGCCGGCACCGCGTCGAGCCGTAGTCGCCACCGTCGGTGATGATCAGCGTGACGGTGCGCACCGCGATGCCTGCTTGCGCGAGCTCTTGCGACTTCGCGATCACGGTGCCGAGCAACACCACGCTCTGATCGAAGAGCGGCGTGCCGTGACATGGGTTGTAGTTCGCCGCGGTCATCGGCACCGCGTGCGCGAGTGCGGTGTACGGAAACAGCACGTGACCGTTGAGGTAGCGGGTGTGCGCGAGCACTTCGCCCGATTGCTTCGATGCGCCGAGCGCATCGATCACGAAGTTGTGCCCATCGCGCACGGCGGTGGTGTTGCCGGCGGCGGCGATCGATTGCGAATCGTCGGGCATCATCGTCAGCAGCACGACCTCACTCGCGGCGACGTCGTCGATCGTGACGCCGAGGCCCGCTTGGATCTGGGCGCCGACGTCGACGACATCGAGCGTGTCGAGCGCTTGCTTCGAGAGCGGTGCTTCGGCGAGTAGCTTCTTGACCTTGTCACTCATAGAACCTCCGCAGACGTGATGAGATGCATGCCGGCATCGGCGAAACGCTGCAGCGCGGCCTCGGCCTGCGGCTTGAAGCCCTGCACGGCCGACATGCAATCGGTGAGTAGGTAGACCTTGCGGGCGAGGCTTGCGTCCTGCGCGGCGATCTCGTCGAGCAGATCGTCGATCGTGCTCTTCACGCAGTGGCTCGCAGCCTGCCCAGCGATGATCACCTTATCGGCGGCGAGCAGCGTATGGATGAACTGCGTGTTGCGCTGCGCGAGCGCCGCGCCGTCGAAGCGCGACAGCACTTCGGGCCGCAGCACCGAGTAGTTCTCGGTGAGCGGATTGCCGCCCTTCACCTCGACGTGCGACTGCGCTGTGCGCGCGAACGCGTGGAACAGCCGCGCCTCGTGAATCACACCGGCGAGCGCATGACCGTCAGAGCCGAGCAAGCAGTGCGGCGGCCACAGAAAGAGTTGGTACTTGCCGGCGCGCTCGAGCTCCTTGCAGTAGTAGAGCGCCTGCTTGCAGAGCCACGTGTAATTGCCGCCGCACAACCACTTCGCCATCGCAGGATTCGGCCGAACTTCGCCACCGGCGATTTCGTCGGACGTGATCGTGCGAAACACGGGCAGCGGCTGATCGTTTTTGTCGAGCCAGAAGCTCGCAAAAAAGATCTGATACGCGAGGTGCGTATCGAGCGTTGTTGTGATCTCGGTGATCGCGCCGAGGTTGCGATAGATGAACTCGGCGATGCGGCGCGAATCGTCGACCGCACCGTCGACGTACAACGTGCCTTCGGGGAAGCAGAAATCTTTCTGCACGTCGATCAGCAGCAGGTGGACGCGTGTCTCATCGGCGGCAGACGGTTTGAGCTTGTGCTGCGCGCGATATGCGGCCGCTGCGGTTGCGAGCTTCGCGGCATCGGGCCGGTAGCTCCAGCTTGCTGCGTGATCGGGACTATAGAACGTCGGTAGCATGGGACCTCCTACGTGAGCTGCAGACGAATCGCGTCGCGACGACGAATGACGTCGATGCCGAGCGGCGACAGAGCGAGTCGATCGGTTGTAGTGACAAGCGGCGCGGTCTCGGCGAACACACGCGTCGCGGTAACGGTTTGCTGGATGACCTCGACGCGCGTGATGCCCTCGTCGGTCGGCACGAACAGGTGCGCGCCTGTCGCGCAGGCACCGGCGATCCCGGCGAGCCACGGCTCGTCGAGCGTTGTCGTCGCGAGCACACTGCTGTCGCGACCGATCACGACGCACGTCGTGACGTCGGAGCCGATGAGGAACAGCCACGCACGATCTTCGGCGATCACCGCGTGTGCGGAGACGAGGCGGCCGCGGATCTTCGGCATCGCGACGCGATCGTCGAGCACGCCGCGATCGGGATGGAATACGAACCCGACCGCGTAGCCGCCGGCGCGATAAAAGCCGACGCCGAGCTGCGCGCCGATCCAGATGCGCGTTTGACCTGCGAGCACGGTGCCGATCCGCTCGACGCCAACGCGCGTACGCCGCACGAGCGCAGTGCCATCGAGCCACACGGTGCGCGGCAGCGCCGCAGGCATCGCAATCTGCTGATAGCGCAGTCGGCCATGCACGATCGCGGCTGGTACGCGCGATTGCGCCTGACACGTCGGGCAGCGCACGCGCGCGTGCTCGTCGCCGCAGCTCGCGCATGCGCGCAGATGCAGACGCGCGAGCGCATCGCGCGGAAACACGCCACGCTGATCGCGCTCGAAGATCGCGCGGAATGTGTCGAGCAGATCATCAGGCAAGATCGCGAGCGGGCGCGCCGCACGCGGATAGACGATGTCGGGGCGCAGCACGCTGAGCCGGCGCAGCCCGCGTTGCGATGAAGCGGCGCAGCTGCGTAGCACGCCACCCCACGGCCCGACGCCGAGCAGCGTGCGAAGTGCGATCGCCGCGAACGCGAACCAATCGCTATCGGTGTCGTGTGGACGCGCCGGCACGAGTTGTTGATCGCAGAGCCGCGGATCGACGAAGCGCTCACAGAACATCGAGCACACAAAGCCGGCGTACTGATAGCTATCGACGTCGATCAGATGCACGCGTGTGCCATCGACGAGCACGTTCTGGTCGTTGCAGTCGCCGATCACGACGCCGGCGCGATGCAGCCCCGCGATCGCATCGTGGAGCGCGAGCAGCGCGGCGACAACATCAGCGCCTGCGATCGGATGATCGCGACGCCAGCGCGGCTCGCCGAGCTCGTGCAGCGCTACGCCAGTCACGCGCGGCATCACGTAGCCGACGACGGCGCCGTTGCGTTTGGCGAGCGCGAAGCCGCATGGCGCGACGACCGCGCGCGGCAAGTTGCCCGGCAGCGCGCGCAGCTTCGCCGGTTGCTCGGCGAGTCGACGACGCGCCATCTGCTGCGCGTCGGGCAAGCCGTCGAAGTCGGGATGCTCGGCGGGCTTCCACCACTTCACGACACGGCCGTCGCCGAGATCGTAGACTTCGGCTTCGCCGCCCTGACCGAGCAGTGCGCTTGGCGCGAGCGTGACCTTGGTGCCGTCGATCCAGACGTGCCGATTCACGACACCCTCACGATCCCGACGGCGATGTCGTCTTGCACGAGCGCGGGCGTTTGCACGATGCGCTGCGCGTCCCAATCGATTCGCTGCGTGCTGCGCGTGAGCATCGCGAGCTGACGGCGAAGTGCATCGGGATGGTCGACGAAGCGATCGCTTTCGAATTGCTCGAGCGCGAGCTCGCTCGCACCATCCGTCGCGATCACGAGCGAGCACGGCGGTGCGACGGCGAAGTGCGCCACCGCGGCCTCGCCGAGCAGGTCGTACGCGAGATACGGCGGTTGATTGTCGCGGAACGGACCGAGCGCGCGCGTCTCGCCGCCCACCAGATACACGCCATCGCCGAGCGCCCACACGGCCGACGCGTCACGCGTCACGGCCGCCGCGACGACGGTGAACAGGAAGTGATCGTGGATCGCGACGCCGCGGTCCCCTGGCCAGCGCTCGAGCAGCTCGGCGAGAGCGGCCCGCACGTCGGCGCGCGCGTCTTCCCACACCTCGCGCGAGCTCGGCGTTGCACCACTGGTGAGCCGCGCCGCGATCGCGCGCGCGAACAGATTCGCGCCGATGCGCGCGCCGACTTCGGAGCTCGCGCCCGCCGAGCACCCGTCGGTGACGATGACGACCGCGATGCCCTCCCCGGCCCACGCAACCGCCGCGTCTTGGCCGTTGCGGGCCGATCGCGCATGCGCAGCGCCGGTGATGGCAGCGGCCGCGGCGGCAATCTGGATCGTGTTCGTCACACACTATTGATGGTGTGCAACAGACACTATGTCAAGTGTCGCGTTACCGCCGCCAGGATTCGGTCTTGATCAACGCGATGTTGGGCCGCGAACAATCACGATACGTCGGGTAGAGCGATGTCAGGTTCAACGGTCCGGAGCCGCGACACGGCACGTGGCTGGTGTCGGGAATCCCGCTCGCGAGCCCCGTCTTCGCGACGAGCCACCCATACGAAGGCCACTCGATCGGCCAGATGAGGTAGCTGCGTGCGGGCTTTCCGTCGGCGCCAATCGCGGGCTCGAACTGCAGCGCGAGCGCAGTCTTGACCGCGATCTTCTCGAGATCGTAGCCGGGGTACTTGAGAAACTTCACACGGGTGACGGTTCCGGTCTCGCTGATGTCGAGCAGCAGCCATGCGGTCGTCCACGCATCTGTCATGACGGCTCGCTCGCTGTACGCGGGCGCGGGTCGCAAGAAGATGTTGTTGATGTCGCTGTTCTCGCCGAGATAGCGCTTCTTTGGTTTTGCGCGGACCTTCGGTATCGGCGGCGCGTCCTCGATCACGATGACCTCGTTGCCGCGTACTTGCGGCTCATCGGCGATTGCCGCGCCGCTAACCAGCAGAAGCACGATCGTCAGAGCTCTCATGCAGCGGTGACACGCGCCGCTGCCGAACGTGCACGGCAACCGCCTAACTGCCGCTGTCAGCTACGGTGCGAGTCGATCGCGGCGCCAGCTACCGTCGACGAGTGCGTAGCGCACGCGATCGTGCAGCCGCGATGGCTGGCCTTGCCACAGCTCGATCAGATCGGGCACGACGCGATAACCGCCCCACGTCGACGGCCGCGGCACCGCGCCGTCGCCGACCTGTGCAGCCACCGCAGCGACACGCTCCTCGAGCTCACGTCGGGACGCGATGATCTGCGATTGCGGCGATGCAACGGCGCCGAGCTGACTGCCGCGCGGGCGCGACGCGAAGTACGCATCCGATTCCTCGGCGGTAATGCGCTCGACTGCACCCTCGACACGAATCTGCCGATGCAGCGGCTCCCAATACAGGACAAGCGCAGCCCACGGGGAAGCCGCAAGCTCGCGCGCCTTGCGGCTCTCGTAGTTCGTGTAGAAGACGAGGCCGCGGTCGTCGATCTCCTTGAGCAACACGATGCGCGCCGCGGGCCGGCCGCGTTCGTCGATCGTGGCGAGCGTCATCGCATTTGGCGTCGGGATTCCACCGTCGACGGCGACCGCGAGCCAGCGCCGCACTTCGACGAACGGATTCGGATCGCAGTCCGCAGGATCGAGTGGAGCACCTTGGTACTCCATGCCGAACCGCCAGAGCAGATCCTTGGCCATGGCGTCGGTCTACCACGAGCACGGGCACTCGAGCGTCTGTCCCACCCGCGCACCAGGCTCTGTCTACATCTTGTGCTCGTGCTCGCCCTCTTTGTGCTCGACGCCGGCTTGCGCCATCAGGCCCTCGAACACCTCGTGAAGTTTGGCGAACGCCGCCTCCATCTTCGTCGCGTCCTTCGCCTTGCAGGCGGCTTCGAGCTTGGTCACCGCATCGACGAGCGCGCGCGTGCCTGTCGTCCAGGTGTCCGCGTTCGTCTTCGCTGGAGTGGTGACCTTCGCGATCGCATCGGCGTTCGCTCGAAAATCGGGGACCGCGTGGCAGGTGTCATGCAAGCGCTTGGCACCCTTTGCGGCGTGCCACAGCGGGGCGAGTAGGTCGTGGAATTTTGTCACCTCGGCGGGTGGTGGCTGCTGCGTCGGCTCCGGAGCAGGCTCGGCGTTGCTGCCGCCGCCGCTGCCACTAGCCGGGTGTCCCGCCGCCGTCGGCTCCGCTGTCTTCGCGGGCTCGGCCTTCTTGCCGCCACACGCGGCAAGCGTCACTACCAACGTCAGGATTCGAATCATGAGGTCGCTTTCGCACGCGAGCGCTTGCGCTGTCAACGCAGTACAGTCCGCGCATGAACCTCTTCATCATTCGCCACGCGATCGCCGAGCCCGGTGAACCCGATGCCGAGCGCGAGCTCACGCAAGAAGGTGTAAGGAAGATGAAGCGCGCGGTGCGGGGCATGCGCGAGCTGCGGTGGTCGTTCGATCGCGTTCTGACGAGCCCGTGGCGGCGCGCCGCAGCGACTGCGGATCTGCTCGCGCCACTATGCGATGAAGAGCCAATCACGACGGAGCTGCTCTGCGAAAAGCCGCGCGCCGAGTTGCTCGCGCTGATCGCCGAGACGGGACAAACGACGGCCGTCGTCGGCCACGAGCCGTGGCTCACCGAGCTCATCGCGTGGCTCGCATTTGGCGACAGCCGGCACGGCGAAGCGCTCGATCTCAAGAAGAGCGGAGTCGTGTGGCTCGAGGGCGCGGCGATACCGGGCGGCATGAAGATCCTCGCGCTATTGCCGCCGAAGATCCTCCGCGAGCTACGTTAGCGGTCGCATTCCCTTCGCGCGACGCAGATCGTTGACTGCGCGTGCGACGGAGTCGTCGTGCAGGATCAGCTTCGATAGCGCGCC